>OODE01001569.1_pt1 | contig 14163 bp, 10 predicted proteins | sample 1671771 | NCBI WGS metagenome assembly OODE01 (sample SAMN06348191, study PRJEB24527) | human gut metagenome | biome: human gut; feature: ankylosing spondylitis patient; material: feces | host: Homo sapiens | place: China | collected 2015-10 | reverse complement strand
CAATCAACCCTTTAGTCGCATAGCCATAAGAGATTTCATATATAGTTCCTGCCACTGGTGATTTGATCGTCTTTGAATTCGTTTTATTTTCACCATCGTTATTTGTGACACTTAAAATGTAAGTTACTTCACTCGAGGGGAAATAAGCGGTTTCTCCATTGGATATTTCTACAGATCGGTTTCCGAATTGTACGGTAAAATGATAATCCTTAAAGCAATCACTAAAACCTTCCGGGAGTTTTAAGGAAACACCAATATTCACCATCGGGACTTCTACATTCAGATAGTTTATTTTACCAGCGTCTATCTTAAAATTCTTTTCAGCATAAAAGGCTGCTCCACCAGTTTCTGTATCTACCCAATTGGGCATGTCTTTATACGCTAGGTTATAGGTTTTCAGCAGATAGCTTCCGGCAGGCAAATCCAGCTTAGCAGGCACTTTTCCCGGTTCATATTGTTGCCCGCTCATTAATTGACCGTTTTGCCAAATCTCCACATATAGATCATTCTGAACTGCCCGAGTAGAAACAGTATTGACATTTTCTGTTTGAACAGAAAGATTTTCCAATATTAAAGTTCCTTTGCCTTCTGAAATATCAAAGGCTTCATCCTTTTGGCAACTTGCCAAAAGGATGAGAGTTAATAGAATATAAACGATATGTTTCATTCTTCTTTATCTTTATTTGTCATAAACAAGGGAAATATCATCAATATAAAGCTCGCTACCATAATGTTCATCAGCTCCATTCCCCCTAACTTTAGCTTTTACAACATTAGTATGTTTAGATCCAGATTTCAATGTTAAAGTCAACTTAGTAGCAACTACATTCTCTACCATATAATTAATTGGTATTTCATATAATTGATATTCAGTCTTACTAACAACATTTGTAGCCTCATATAAAATAACATCTTGATCTTCATTTTCTATTTTTAGTTCTATTACCCCTACATCATCTCCTTCTGGAATATAACGATAATAAAATTTCACTTTTGTTGGACGTACTTGAAAATCTCCAGAATAAGACAGTATCCCTATTGTATGAGTTCCCGTAATAGAACCATTCATACCTAGAAATGAACCTACATTTGTATTTGCTACACCATGCCCTATAGTTCTAATCAAAGCAGCATAATTACCATTATACTTATTTTCAGAACGCTTAACAGCAGATGCAGAGCAAAAGGATTCTCCTCTATAATTTGTGGTTTCCAGATTATTAGTAATCCATTGAAGACTTAAATCTTGAGAAAACGGGAACCACAAATTTTTATGATCACTCTGATCTTCCTCATGCCACTCCTCCATCCCAGAATTCGGCAACTGCACCGGATTCTCTAGCTCCACATCAATAGCATCCGTCATAACCACATCACGATAAACCGCTCTCACTTGATATGATCTATTTTGGGGATGTTCATTGAATAACACTTTCATATCTTGAATGTCTTTCCAAGTATCATCACCTCCGGACTTTTCTTTATACTGATATTTCAACTTAGACTTGATAACCTCCGGATCTCCTGTAGTAACGGTCAGTTCATCAATCGTAAACTCTTTCGTCCAGATATTTCCGGGTTGAACAGATACTGCCATTTCCGGCTTATTACACCTCAACGTATAAACCCGGCTTGGGTTTTCTTGCCCTTTAATCTCCTCACTACTCCAGCGATTATTCGCTCTCACATCTACTTCAATCTTATTTTCTACTGTCGTACCCGCATCTGTTCGCAACTTAGCGACAATGGAAGTCAAATCTAAAGAGGCTTTATCTACACCAATCTCAGGCAATACAATGCCTAACACATTTTCCATTTCCGCTTTATCTGCCGGAACAGATAAAAGATAGTCCTTATCATTCAAGCTTGAAAATTGCGGATCACCAAAAGTAAATTTCAGCTTCAAGTCTTGCAGTGCTGAAGCCGTATTTAAATTCAATATTGCCGTTTTAGTCTCTGTCTCAGCAAAGGAAAGTATATTATTCTCAAATCCTTCCGCCTCAACTTTCGGCTTAGGCAACCAATCCATCGGGATATCGCTCGTTATTGTCTCCTTTTTAATTTCAACTTTAGCGACATCCAACAATAAATCATCCGATAACTTCAATGTCAGTTTAACATGATGTCCGGCTTTCAATACCGAAGGCAAATCCTTATGTTTTAACTCCTCGGAAAAATCCTTACCGCTCACCTTTGTTCCCTCAAAATAAAAGGCAACCTGTTTCTCTGCTTGAAAATAGGCACTTTTCTTACTATCAGAAGTCAATTTACAAGAGGACTTCCCAACAACTACTTTCACCCAATAAGAAGAGAAGATTTTCTTCAACTCCGTATCAGTGGGGAAAGAGGCAGAAGCCAACGCATTGGCCACCTTGCAACTCAAGGTAATTTTCTTCTGCTCGCCCTCCTTAATCACCACATTAGTAGTGTCGCCTAAATAATAGGGCGCATCCAACGCTAAAACCGGATTATCTCCATAGGAAGCAGATATCGTATAAGTACCGGCCGAAGCAGGTATCGTCTGGCTGGTATAATTACCATCAAACAACGGAGAGGAATCCCCGTTCTTCACGACCTTAAGCTTAAACTGATCCGCTAGTGGCTTTCCCAATTCCGCTGGCGTACTTTTCGTCTCAATGGCAACACCCATATCCTGCAAGGATACCTGAAAGCCGGCGGTTTTATCCATTATTTCTTCCTCCTGACAGGCCATCATGAGAAATAATGAGAATATACAACAACAAAATTTATCAATCTGCTTCATCATATTATTTAGTCGTATATAAGTTCGAAATCATCTACATATAACACACTACCGTCTCCCCCGGTAAAATAATCGCCATACTTGCTGGCACTTGCCACGATGATAAGGTGCATATCGCCGGGCTTTTCCTGCGTCTTATACTCTAGATTAATGGTAAACTCCTTCCATGCCCCATTCGTAGATACACATTCCTTTACAGGAACCTCTCCATAAGCAATGATATTATTATCCCCCTTGAAATCAATAAAGGTATCAGTATCGGTATTATCTACCGTATATTGCTTTTTAGCCAAGGCGATATAGATAGAGCAAACATCCATATCTCCTTTTGAAAGCGTCCCCGCAGGCTGATTATCTCCTATATGAGTTACCGCAACCGGAGCGTATTGGAAAAAGCCATGCAATGCGAACGGGCGCGAAGCGAACGACCTTCCGAATTTGATCTTCGCACCATTCATTCCAACCAAACTGCCAAAAGATCCGGTATACAGGCTCGCAGCGGCAAATTTCACCTTAAACTGCGATTTCAACTCGGCAGATTTTCCACCCGGCGTATGCACAACCGTTGAATTTCCTTGAGTCGGGTTGATATTGACCACAGCCCCCAATCCAGTTGTCGTACCCGGATTGCTCGTATCCCAAAATGAATGACCCGCCTCACCGGCATACCATGTTTTCCCATCTTGATGCCACAGATCGAAATTACCATTATATAATGGTGTGGCAGTCTCTGTCGTGAAGGTAGACTCGCCCAACACGCTTCCCGAGGCATCCACCAGTCGGCATTGATAAGCCGTGGCGGGCTGCAATCCCTCGATCTTCGCAGAAACCTTCGAACCGTTTGCCTTCGCGGAAACCATGTTCCAAGAAGTCTCTCCCTGTTTCACATACTCAAACGAACAATTAGCCTCCGTTGCTTTCCCCTCCACAAACGCATACTTGCTCCATGTATTCACGGAAAGATCTCCGGCTGAAGGCTGCGAGCCTCCCTCCTCATCGGTCAGACGGACATATACCGTCCATATTGTCCCCTTATTGGGCTCGCTCCAGGGATACTGAACCAAAAACTTCTGTGGAGAGGTGAAATCTTTCACGGTAGTAGGATTTGGCGTCACCTCGCCATAGGCTCCACCCAAAGCCAAAGAGGTTATAGAGATATTCTTCAGATTCTCTCCTTTCCCTACATAAATAATCACTCGATTATCCAGTTCGTCAATAGAATAGTCTATCATACCCTTGGCCTCGACCTTCCGGTCTATGATTTGCTTCACCTTTACTTGCCATACATAATCTTGATAGGTTTTTATAGTAAAATTGACCGGTTTGGTAAAATCGACCCTCGTATTGGATGACATAGGAATACTATCCAATGAGGCGAATCCGGCAAACGGGAATTTATTAGGATTAGCACAGAGAGTCGAATCAACCAAAACCTGCGCATTCCTTGGATTCACCACCAAACGAGTAAGTTTCAATCTAGAAATATCAGCAGAATCGTTTACATACAGTAATATGGTCTTTGCCGAAGCATCAATTAATGCCGCATCATCCGAAGAGCCTTCAGCCGGACGCTGTCCCTCCACACGAATGTCCGTGATACCCGCATTGACGATCGGATAGGGTATATCATTCTCTATCGCACAGGAAACCAGCACGAAGAAAACAAAAAGGCAAAAGCGACAGGTCACTTTATATATATCATTGATTATTCGCATATCCAATTACAAATAGAAAGTCATACCTATGTTAATGGAAAAAAGATTGATCTTGAAATTACCGGACGATGTACGGCTCGAACCCTGCTCCACTTGGTTGGTTGTCTGATCGATCCACTTGAAATCGAAACCCATCACACCGACCGACACCTCCACGGCGCTCCAATCGGTGATAAAGGCAGCCAGTCCGGGGGCGAAACCAATCTGTAGGTTCTGTACCTTCTGGTAAGTACCATCATAATTAGCCCCCGAGCCTGTGGAATTCTTGCCCGTACCGTAGCCATAGGTCACACGAGCCTCGTTGAAGAGACCGAATATCTTGCTCTTCCCTATCGGGATATAGGTGCGCAGGAAACCGGATGTCTCATATTTATGCTCCAGATAATAGAGGTCCTTGAACGAGATGGTAATGTCGCCCAAATTGGCATCCACATTCCCTAGATCCAAATAGTTCCTACGGTAAGCGAAGCGAACACCGGCCGAGATATTATCCCGGAAGAAATAGCCCACGTACGGACTTATCGCAAAATTATAGCCATTCCCTTCCAAATCCTTTATAACAAGAAAGTTCAAGTTACTCTCGTCATGCTCGGAATACGATACGGCACCTCCGGCCATCCATGTTCCTTTCGGGATGAACACAGCCTCCTGTACCTCTCGGTCGATGCGCTTGATGGTGCGTTTACCGCGTTGTGCATTTACGGTACCGGTCACTATTGCTAATAACAGCAATAAGGTAAATAGTTTTCTACTCATTCAAATAATTCGCTCTATTGTTATTGCCATTTTCTAGTTCTATCCTTTATATTGCCACAAAGATATTTAAAATCTACTTAGCAAGGAAGATATCCTTACTTGCCAAATAGATTTATAGTAAAAACTTATTGTTCCCTACATAGACTTTCAGCCTATGGTTTATTTCCACATTGTAGGCTCGTCATCGTAAATGAGTGAAAAATCATCGAGATACATTATGCTGCCATCGCCTCCGGTGAAATAGTCGCCATACTTGCTGGACGAGCAGACCACAATGATATGGGTCGGTTTCTCCGTCAGATTCTTATATTTCAAGAGGATATTGAACTCCTTCCATTGTCCGTTGGTACTTACGCATTCCGACACAGGCACCTCACCATAGGCGATAATGTTCGCATCATTCTCAAAATCGATCGCAGTTTCTGCCATTTTGGTATTATCTATAGTATATTGCTTTTTAGACATCGCTATATAAATAGAACAAACATCAGGATCTCCTTTTTCAACAACTGCGTCAGCCGGAAGATTATCCCCTACATGAGTTACATTTACCGGAGCGTATTGGAACCAGCCCTTTAATGCTGTTGGACGAGAAGCGAACGGCTGACCAAAATTGATCTTAGCACCATTCATACCAACCAGCCCACCAAAAGATCCGGTATACAGGCTCGCCGCTGCGAATTTCACCTTAAACTGGGATTTCAACTCCGCAGATTTTCCGCCCGATGTATGCACAACCGCTGAACTACCTTGGGTAGGATTGATATTCACTATGGCTCCCAACCCCGTTGTCGTACCCGGGTTACTCGTATCCCAGAATGATTTACCGGATTCCCCAGCATACCATGTCTTTCCATTCTGATACCATAAATCAAAATTAGCATTATATAATGCGATAGCCGCCTCCGTAGTAAACTCTACGATTTCGCTTGCCACCTCTTCCGTATCCTTATAGATAAAACGGTATTGATATTTTGTTGCAGGAGTCAAGCCCGTAATCCTTACCGAATAGGTATCGTTTTCACCTACGGTCAGATACGCAACCGGAGTCCAAGCCTCGTCTGTTGCCAGTTTATATTCCATCGCCAACTTGCTTTGATCCAAGACACCTGCCTTTGAAAGCACCTTCCCCTCCAAGTAAGCAAATGAACTCCAAGCGTTCGCCGCACTTGCCGATAGAGTTGTCTTAGCGGTCAGAGGCACACCTATGGTGAAATTATAGGTCTTGATTGTTCCGTCCAAAGTAATATCAATACTGGTAGAACCATTTGGCGAGTCAGCCACTTTATACATCAAGCGAACATTATCTCGAGCTTTTACCGCACGAACGGTATCTTTCTTAGAATGTAGTGTACCCTTTTGATTCGTTACGCTCGTTGAGATAATCAACGACTTCTCGGGAACTGGGAAATAGGCCTTTGCTGTCTCGTTCTTACCTAACTCAAAGGTAAGGCGGGTTCCAGTTTGGTCTGCCGAATCAGCCACAACAATGGTCGCAGACTTAAAGCTTTTCTTGAACAGCTCGTCAAATTCAACAGTCACCAAGACATTCGCCAATGTACAGATAACTTCGGCCGTCACATCCTTTCCTGCCATAACCTCTACCTCAGCTGATCCCACATAATAGGGCTTATCAAACTCGGCAGCTTTACCATCGAAGCCATTTGAAGAGGCTTTCACCACGTATTTACCCGTAGGCAAGGAAAATCGCTCTCCATCCCACGCCGTATAGTCATCCGTTTCCTTAACAACACCTCCTTGATCATTCAAGATTTGTACCGCCAACTGTTTGGGATTATAAACAACCTCCTCACTTCCCGCTTTGGTGGCTGTGGAATTATTGGTCGTTATATCCATACTTAAATAACCGGTATTTTTCATGGATGTATCATCCTCGGCCTGGCAAGCGACCAAACCTAATACCAACACAAAAAATAAAAGTGTATATATTGTCTTCATATTATTCAGCCACTTTTACACTTAATTTATCTTTTACGACTTTACCATCATTATCTTCCACCGTAATATTAAATACGTGTCCTTCTGGATCTGTTGTAACACCTCCACCAGTACTTGGATCTAGCAACAAACTAAAAAAGGCATGTACCGGAAATTCATAGCTCTTTTCTCCACCAACAGGTAAAGTTACACCCATTGACGTCAACGTCTCTCCTAAAGCTTCATTTCCTATCAATTTAAACTCTTCACCAAATAGATCTTTAACTATTGACGCAAAAAGCTCATTTCCTCCCTTTATCGCGACAGTGATATTTTTCAAGCCGGCAGGAGTTGATATAATAACATTTGCATTTTTTTGTTCATCAGCGGGCAACGTATAAAGAGCTTGCGGTATCGTGATTGTCGGATCATCACCCGTCACCGGTGGTGTCGGAGGTTCAGGATTCTCTTCGCCACTATCACCTTCCACTTCTATATCAATATTCTCATTTGTCTCTTGGTTAAAACCGTTAACCGTGATGGTGATACCGGTTTTATTGAGATCCACTTCTTTTCCGGGAGCCAACGAGATCGCCAAACCATCTCCTCCTACAAAATAGGGGCTGTCGCTTTCTACAAAATCAGCACTTTCCTTCTTCGTTAATGTCTGATTTATAATAACTTCTTCACTCGTTTCCTTCACTATAGCTGTTCCCGACACATAAATCTTATCTGTCTCAGCAGCCATTTTCCAATAAATCGGAGTTGGGTTTGGATTTTCTTGCGTATAAATATCTGAATGACCGCACTTGTCATCCACCGTAATAGACCATTTGCTATAATAGTTTATAAACTCGGAGGTAAAATCCATCGCAATTTTGACATTCTGGATCTTACATTTCACCGTAGCGGTTTTTTCCACACTAGGCATTATCTCTGCTTTTTCTACACCTCCATAATAAGGATCGTACATCTTTTCGGCAAACTCTCCCGGCGAATGCGCCTCTATCTCATAATTTCCTTTCGGCAACTCAATCACACCATTCGCATTTTCTTCTTTAAACTTAGCAAACGACTCATAGTTTTTAGTAAGATCAAAATCCATCGCCTTGATCACGAGCGGAAAATCTTCTTTCTGATCAGTTGCTCCTTTCGTTGCTAAAGAAGCAGAGGAACCTGCGCTCACGTCAAGTGTCAAATAGCCAGTTTCCTTTGGGATCTCTTTCCCGAAAATCTCCTCTTTCATCTCACACGACATCAAGCCGGAAAACAAAACCGTGCTCAACATCCATATATTGATCGCTTTCATATTCTAATCTCTTATTATTACTGTTATATATATTTATACCCAATCCCCCGGAATAACGATATCTACCGGATGATCAACCGTAGTCTCCTCAATTGTAATCGAAATTCCTAAATTGCCATTGTTGACTACTGGTTTCAAAGTAAGTTTCAAAGCATCCGCTGGACTTAACGTATAGGTCTTAACCGTCCCTTCTGCTTTTACATTCTCTTTCTTAGTCAAGCTTACCGTAACCTGGACCTTTTCCTGATTACCTACCTTAAAATACATCGGACCGACTGTCGCCTTTGCCCAAACAAAAGAAGAGGGTTTCTGCGCCTCTGTCTCAATCTTCAAGGAATAGTCGGAGAAATACTCATCCATCTTCGGATCGAACACAACATTAATTCGAGCTGAGCTGGGCTTACATATTACAGGAGCTGTCACCTCCTTTCCCTCCTTCACTTCAAAAGCAGCTTCGCCAGAAAAATACAACACATCGGAAGAAACCGGTTTATCTTCACCCGTAAAGGCTTTCAACACATAGTTACCAACATTCAAAGAATATTTCTCTTCCAAATTCTTATACAAATCATTAATAATAAGATTCTCCTCTTGCCCGGATTTAAACACTTGCACAGTATAATTGTTCACATCCTTATACTCACTCTCATCCACGAAACCTTTGCCCTTCGGAATATCCAAATTATCCACTTCAGAGCTACAGCTACCCAACATCAAACAACAGCCCAGTAAGCAGGCCATTCCCATAGATGTAAAATTCTTTTTCCTCATATAAATGCTTTTTTCAATTACTTCAATTCGTATAGATCCATTCGATCCCAATTCGGATGCAAAAGAATATATTTCACAAAGATCCTACAAGGTCTATTTGTCTTATTACCTATTCCTTTTTTTAGATTCCATACCTCACCCCTACACATACAGAGCCATTTATAAAGAGTGGCCATGTTCTATTTTTACAACCCATTGTTCCTTTTATTAGAAACCGTGCCTAAACAAAATGCGCTCAGACAAGAGCCGCCCCTAGAGAAAGCAAGATTACAAGATAGTCGCTTCGATGGAAGAAAAAAGGATTTGACAAAATGGCAATTTGTAATCTCAACCTCTTGAGTATCGATTATTTCGGGGCAAAGTACTACTTACTTCCAAATTCATAAGAGAAAATCAGCAATTATTTGAATGATAGCCATATATCAAAAAACGACATTTTGTTCTAGCAAAAATAATTCATCGTAATTCATATTATGGGGAGTGAGAGAGGGAAAAAACAGTCTTACAATAGGGTTATAACAGTATAAGAATGCCTATTCACGACTACTTACACCCCTATTCACGACTACTCACGATGCCCAACGGCAGTATAGGCATTGCCCAATGCTGCCTATTGCATACATATTCGCCGTCTAACGTGTACCGAAAACGTTACTTTTTAACATAAAAGGCCACTTATCTTCCTGATTCTTTCGCTATTTTGATAGGTCAAGGAAATACCCCTGTCACAATATACATCCAAATTCAATCAAAACGAAACAGAAAAGATAATTCTAATGGCAACTACTTCCTTCGACAAGAAACCATACCAGTCCAGCCCAAACACCCAAGCGACTCCGAAAAGCCTCCGGAATACCGCAAGTTTCAGACGCTCGTATAATTTTCCTTCCACAAGACACGGCAAATCTTTAAAAATGCCTATTTTTGTCAAACGTTCCCGATAAGTGAATGATAAAACAAACATGGAAAATGACATTCCCAAAATAGACCTGCCTCAAGATTGGGTGATCGGGAAGCTTTCGATCGAAGATATAGGCCTGCTGAATCTGTATGCGAATTACCCATGCCGATTGAAAGCGGGGATTTTCGTGCTATGCCTAGGAGGAGAGATCGAGGCATCCATCAACTTAACGCAACTCAAGGTAGAACCCGGAAGCTTCATCACCATCATGCCCGGATCAATCCTGCAGATCCATAGGGCAGACGGGAACCTACAGATCTATTTCATGGGATTCTCATCTGATTTCCTCAGCCAAGCGAACTCCAGCAAAGCTGTCATAGACATGCATTATATCGTGAAAGACAATCCGGTGTATAAGCTAAAAGAGAAAGCCCAGCCTCTTATGAAAGATTATTTTGAGTTATTACTCAAAACATACGAGTTTTATGCCACGAAAATAAATCGCGGGATTACCAACCATTTGTTTACCGGTATGCTGATGGGGATCAGCAGCATGTATAAAGACCAGACGGAAGACCTGTCAATGCTCTCCAAAGCAGAGCTAATCAGTAAGAATTTCACTCAACTAGTAATGCAAAACTATACCATGCAACGATCCGTTGCATGGTATGCCAAGCGGCTTGGCATCACGCAAGCACACCTAAGTACGATCGTCAAACAAAGTACGGGAAAAACTTGCATAGAGATTATCACCTCGATGGTTATCATGGACGCAAAGGCACAACTAAAATCGACGAACCTTACCATCCACGATATCGCCTATACACTGAATTTCACTAATATGTCCTTCTTCGGAAAGTATTTTAAACGCCATGTAGGTATGAGTCCGCAAGAATACCGCAATTCCTAAACAACCCTAAAAAAGTAAGCTAGCTTACTTTTAAAGCACTTCCAGCCGGATGTCTTTTCCTGAAATCACTGGTTCTTCTTTAATTTAGCTGAAGAGCTAGTTGAACAGTAAAACTCGTTTACCGAACAACATTGGTATACAGCACGTTAAGTCATACACAAAAGACTTCCCAAGTGATTAGTTATTCACTTCCCAAGCCGTAAGCTGACCACTAGGTATAGCCGTCAGTTGTTCACTCGACAAGCCGTCAGTTATTCACTTCAACAGCCATAAATAGCGCGATTTCCAACTAATATAAAGATAGTTTTTTCAGCTTAGTAACTGCACTATTATGGTTAATAGATGTATTCTAAGTGCAATCTCACATTCCCCAATTCTCCCTATCCAAACTCCTATACTGTATCGCCTCCGCCAAATGCCGGACTTCGATATGTTCCGAATTATCCAAGTCGGCTATCGTGCGGGAGACTTTCAGGATACGGTCATAGGCACGGGCGGAGAGGCAGAGACGTTGCATGGCGGTTTTGAGGATGGAGAGGCCGGAAGCGTCGGGAACGGCGTACTGATGGAGTAGCTTGGAGTTCATCTGGGCATTACAATAAATACCCTCATAAGCGGCAAAACGCCTTTCCTGGATCGCACGGGCTTTTATGACCCGCTCACGGATAGCGATACTAGGCTCTGAGGGCTGTTGCTCGGAAATCTTCTCGAAAGGGACAGGGACAATCTCTATCTGGATATCGATACGATCGAGTAATGGGCCGGAAATGCGGTTCATATATTTCTGGACGGCTCCGGGAGAACAGAGACAAGGACGGTCCGGATGGTTGTAGTAGCCGCAGGGACAAGGATTCATGGAGGCCACAAGCATAAAGCCGGCTGGATATTCCACCGTGAAACGGGCACGGGAGATATTGATCACTCGATCTTCCAATGGCTGTCGCATGACTTCCAAGACACTCCTGTTAAATTCCGGCAACTCATCCAAAAAAAGGACACCATTGTGAGCCAAGCTGATCTCTCCCGGCTGCGGGAAAGTGCCACCTCCTACCATGGCGACATTAGAGATCGTATGATGGGGAGAGCGAAAAGGACGTTGTACCATCAAGGAGGTGCCACCTCCTATCTTACCGGCTACGGAATGGATTTTAGTTGTTTCCAAGGACTCATGCAAGGTAAAAGGGGGCAAGATCGTGGGGAGACGTTTCGCCAACATGGACTTGCCACTTCCGGGAGGACCTACCATGATCAGATTATGTCCGCCGGCGGCGGCCACCTCCATCGCACGCTTCACGTTCTCTTGTCCCCGGACATCGGAGAAATCGCAATCAAACAATTGCTGGCGGTCGTAAAACTCCTTACGGGTATCAATGACCGTAGGCCGCAATGTCGGTTTCCCCTCCATAAACTCCAGCACCTCTTTGATATTCGAAGCTCCATACACTTCCAGATCGTTCACTACCGCAGCCTCACAAGCGTTTTGCTTGGGTAAGATAAAGCCCTTAAAGCCTTCTTCCCTAGCCTTAATAGCGATAGGCAATGCCCCTTTTATCGGTTGGAGGCTCCCATCCATAGAAAGCTCGCCCATCAATACGAATTTGGATAAGTTGGATGAATCTATCTGCTCTGCCGCCGCCAGAATACCGATCGCCAAAGGCAGATCATAAGAAGACCCTTCCTTACGGATATCTGCGGGGGCCATATTAATAACGATACGATTGCGGGGGAATTTATAACCACATACTTGAAGAGCCGAGATAATGCGTTCATGGCTCTCACGAACGGCCACGTCCGGAAGACCGACTAAAAAGAATTGGATACCTTTGGAACAGTTCACTTCTACGGTAACGACCGTAGCGGAAATCCCCTGCACGGCAGCGGCATAAGATTTTACTAACATAGTTAAGAATTTTGAGTTACTAATTACAAATTAAAACCGGAACCTCCTGTTTTCAATCGCTCAGTCTTCGAACAAGTTTTCCAGTGTTTGCTTGATCTCGATTCCATTCTCTGTTTTCATCAAGATCTTATGATCCTCATCTATCAAGAAACAGCGTGGCAATACGCTTACGTTATACAGATCTATCAACATAGCCGCTTGTCCAGCCGAATCTGTTACCAGGTTCCACGCTATACTATCCTTCTTCAGTACATCCCGGACATTATCCGGATTATCGTCCAAGCTAACCAAAAGAATATCCAACTGATCTTTCGGATATTTCATCGCTACCTTATCCAGATATAGATCCTCTGTCTGGCACATATCACACCAAGGAGCAGTAAATGTCAGCAATAAATATTTCTGCGGGAAAGAATCCAAACTTACCGTATTCCCATAAATATTCCTTACGGAGAAATCTGGGGCTTCCGCACCCAAAGCCGTACGTTTCGCACGGGCGCTATATTGCTCCAGCTCCTTCACCAGATAAAAGTCTTTCAACCTTGGATTCAATAACGCCAACAACTCATCAATTTTACGAGTATCATCGGGATCTGAGAAAAAAGATTGAATCAAGACAACGGATACCTCTTCATCCGGGTTCTCTTTTACGTACCGGATCGCTTCCTCGCTCAATTGCATATTAACATTCGCCAAACGAGCGGCGATATCCGTCTCCTCGATCGTATCGTTCAAATCCTTGCTATTTAAAGAATTTGATAAATTTGTCAATTCCGTCAATAAAGGAGCGATTTTTTTCTTAAAAGCGGTCAACTTATCATTTGTCCGTCCCCCCTTTACCTGCAATAGCAATGGAGAGTTAGCGTCGCCCGTGATTTTTACGGTTTCTCCCGGTTCCAGATAAGCCGTAACCCAATGCTCTTTATCCGCAAAGAAGATAGTCACACAATGGAAACCCGCTTCATTTTGATCGATCTGGAACTGCCCGGGTTTCGTACAAACCACCGTATCAACCACTTTATAATTATCCTTCTCAAATACAGCATATACGGTTTGATCTTCCAGATTAGAAAGTTCCCCTTCAATCCGATAGACATAATCCTTGCCACAAGATGACAAACAAATTATAAAGCCAATAATAAGTGCCAGTTTTTTTATCATTACTCCTTTTTAAGCTCTTCTTATAACAGATAATCCGG
>OODE01001553.1_pt1 | contig 14268 bp, 10 predicted proteins | sample 1671771 | NCBI WGS metagenome assembly OODE01 (sample SAMN06348191, study PRJEB24527) | human gut metagenome | biome: human gut; feature: ankylosing spondylitis patient; material: feces | host: Homo sapiens | place: China | collected 2015-10 | reverse complement strand
GATGTACGGAATCCATCGAAGAAGTTGATGAACGGAACTTTACCTTTGATTGCTGCAAGATGAGCAACCGGTGTCAGGTCCATAACTTCCTGTACGGATGATTCGCAGAGCATTGCGCATCCGGTCTGACGACAGGCCATAACGTCGGAATGATCTCCGAAGATACAAAGTGCGTGAGAAGCAAGTGCACGGGCAGATACATTGATAACTCCCGGAAGCTGCTCACCAGCGATCTTGTAAAGGTTCGGGATCATAAGCAGAAGACCCTGGGAAGCTGTATAGGTTGTAGTCAGGGCACCTGCTGCCAGAGAACCGTGAACAGCACCTGCTGCACCTGCCTCAGACTGCATCTCTGTAACCTGTACTTCCTGTCCAAAGATGTTCTTTCTTCCCTGAGTTGCCCACTCATCTGTAGCCTCAGCCATTACAGATGAAGGGGTAATCGGGTAAATAGCAGCTACATCAGAAAAAGCGTATGATGCATGAGCGGCTGCATGGTTACCATCCATGGTTTTCATCTTTCTTGCCATTGTTTTTTCCTCCTTAAAGGTTTGTTAAAAAATATATTATTTAGGCTTATGAAGGCCTAAAATTCCATTGGTTATTATATCATAGATTCCCAGTTATGTCCATTTTCTTTCATTGTTTTTTGTACAATATCTTGTACAAACGCCGTTATCTTTTTCACAAATAAAAAAGAGCTGTTCGGAAATTTTTCTCTCCAAACCGCTCTCCTTATCATCTCATACGCTTATCCCAACTCACATCCGGGAATCACTTCTCCTCTTTTCCGAAAAGATCCTTCATGGATTTCCGCCGGAGCATTGTCCACAGCTGATCCTGGATCTCCTTAAGCTCATCATGTGCATGGCAGGGAACTCCGTCCTGTCCGTTCCTTGGACACTGATATGTGCCGTTCAGGCACTCAATGATGGACATATCCGGATCGATCGCACTGTATATCTCATATAATGACAGTTCTTCCGGATCTCTCTTCAGCGCGTAACCGCCATGAACTCCGCGGTATCCTTCCACGAGCCCTGCATTCTGAAGCTTCTTCAGTATCTTGTATGCAAAGGGTGCTGTGATCGATTCCCTCTCACAGATCTCGCTGACGCTCAAACGCGGCTCCCACATCAATGCGCGGATAACCCGCATCGCATAATCGCTTTCTCTGGTGATAAACATTTTTAACCTCTCTTCTGTTCAACTAAGCTGCTGATTTATGATAGTTTCCGCATTCCATCCGATCTGCCACGTTCCCGGGTGTTTCTGACGTACCAGAGAGCCGGATATCCATATCCCCAGAATGCTTCATTACCACATACGACAGTATAACCCATTTTTTTATATAATAAAAGGTTATTATTTTCCTGTGATCCAAAGTAATCCCCTGTTTTTCCTTTATTTAGCCGAAAAAAGGAAAATACAGCTTGCAAATTTTTCAGTTTACGGTACAATAGGAAACGATTGTAATGCTTTCGTATGTAATTGAAACGATATTTATTTAATGAAAAAAGAGGTATGATATGATTTCAGCAAATAACATCACACTGCGCGTTGGAAAAAAAGCGCTGTTTGAAGACGTTAACATCAAATTTACAGAGGGTAACTGTTATGGATTGATCGGCGCCAACGGCGCAGGAAAATCTACATTCCTCAAAATCCTTTCCGGTCAGCTCGAGCCTACCAAGGGTGACATTGTGATCACCCCCGGTCAGAGACTTTCTTTCCTGCAGCAGGATCATTTCAAATATGATGCTTATCCGGTTCTGGATACTGTCATCATGGGTAATGAAAGACTCTATCAGATCATGAAAGAGAAAGAAGCCATTTACGCAAAGGAAGATTTCACAGACGAGGATGGCATCCGTGCCAGCGAGCTTGAGGGTGAGTTTGCAGAGATGAACGGATGGGAAGCAGAGTCCGATGCTGCTACTCTTCTCAACGGTCTCGGCGTCGACACCGAGTTCCACTATACACAGATGGCAGACCTTACCGGTAGTATGAAGGTCAAGGTTCTTCTTGCACAGGCTCTTTTTGGAAATCCTGATATCCTTCTTCTTGATGAGCCGACCAACCACCTGGATCTTCCTGCTATCGAATGGCTGGAGGAGTTCCTGATCAATTTTGACAATACGGTTATCGTAGTATCCCATGACCGTTATTTCCTGAACAAGGTCTGCACACATACTGCTGATATCGATTATGGCAAGATCCAGCTTTATGCCGGAAACTACGACTTCTGGTTTGAATCCAGCCAGCTTCTGATCAAGCAGATGAAAGAGGCCAACAAAAAGAAAGAGGAGAAGATCAAAGAGCTCCAGGAGTTCATCTCCCGTTTCAGCGCCAATGCTTCCAAATCCAAGCAGGCGACTTCCAGAAAGCGTGCCCTGGAAAAGATCCAGCTGGATGACATGCGTCCTTCCAGCCGTAAATATCCATACATCGACTTCCGTCCGAACCGTGAGATCGGAAACGAAGTCCTCATGGTGGAAAATCTGTCTAAAACCATTGATGGAGTAAAGGTTCTGGACAACATTTCCTTCACTCTGGGTCGTGAAGATAAGGTTGCCTTTGTGGGTGCCAACGAGCAGGCCATCACAACCTTCTTCAAGATCCTTACAGGTGAAATGGAGCCGGATGAAGGAAATTACAAATGGGGTGTTACCACTTCCCAGGCATATTTCCCAAAGGATAACACACAGGAATTCGATAACGACCTTACTATCACCGACTGGCTGACACAGTACTCCGAGATCAAGGACGCAACCTACGTCCGTGGATTCCTTGGCCGTATGCTTTTCCCTGGTGAGGATGGTGTAAAACGTGTCCGTGTTCTTTCCGGTGGTGAGAAGGTCCGCTGTCTTCTTTCCAAGATGATGATCTCAGGTGCCAATATCCTGATCCTGGATGAGCCGACCAACCATCTGGATATGGAGTCTATTACAGCACTGAACAACGGACTGATCAAGTTCCCTGGAGTGATCCTTTTCACCTCACACGATCACCAGTTTGTACAGACAACTGCAAACCGTATCATGGAGATCCTTCCTAACGGCAAGCTGGTAGACAAGATCACCACTTACGACGAGTATCTTGCCAGTGACGAAATGGCCAAGAAGCGTCACGTATTCCAGGTTAACGAAGAGGACGCACAGGATAACTAAATCCCATGCTTCTGTAACAAAAAAACTCCCCTGCTTCCGCCTTTACAGGCAGTCAGGGGAGTTTTTTTGTCTGTTTTATATACGCTTACTCCATGGTGATCGGAGCAAGCTTGCCCTGTGTTACATCCAGAAGATCTTTAAGCGGTACCTTCAGGGTAAGGCCCACTCTTCCACCGCTTACATAGATCTCATCAAAGTTTTCGGCAGACTGGTCAAACACCACCGGATAATTTTTTTTCATTCCAAGAGGGCTGCAGCCTCCGCGGATATAGCCCGTGATCTTTGTAAGATCCTTTACATGGATCATATCTACTGTTTTTTCACCTACAGACTTTGCTGCTGCCTTACGGTCCACCTCTTTTTCGATCGGAACTACAAACACATAGTAGCCGCCTCTTTTCCCTTCCATGACCAGGGTCTTAAAGGACTGATCATGAGGGGCTCCTGTGATGTCTGCACAGTGGATCCCATCTATGAACTCTCCACAGTCATATGTGATCGCTTCATATTTTACTTTTTTTCGATCCAGCATTCTCATCGCGTTTGTTTTGGCTTCTTTTCCCATTTCTGTCACTCCTCGGATTTTTCTCAGTTGTCTTTCCACTCATCAAGCTCATCCAGATCCTCATCATTCATCAGATCCGGGTCATTCCTGTAATTTCCATATTCTTCCTGCTCATCAAAATCCGCCATATTTTCAATATCCATCCGGCGTCTTTTCTGCTGCAGTTTTTCAAAATCTTCATAGCTGTCCCTGTTTTCCGGCTCATCAAAGCGATCATATTCTTCATGATCCTCCGGATCTGCATAGCGGGATCTGCTTCCCGTTCCTGCATTCCTTCGTTCCCTGGTGCTGCTGCTCTGGCTGTATCTGCTGCCTCTTCTGTCATCCGAAGCATAATTTCTGCCGGTGGTTCTGTTTCTGCCGGAGGTTCCGGAAGTGCTTCTTCTTTCAGCGGAACTACTCTTGCTGTTTCTTTCGCTTCCGGATTTTTTCCTGCTGTCTGCATAATTTCTTTCTCTTCTGTCAGAGTTGCGTTCTTCTCTGTCAGATGGTCTGCGGGAACGTCTTTCACCCCGGCTTTCCCGGTCATCGTTTGCCCGGTTTTCGGATATATATCTGCGATCGTCCCTGCTACGGTCAGAGGTGTATTCACGGCCGTTTCCTCTACGGTCCCTTCCTGCCGGCTTCCTGATCTCCTCCGGCAGAGCTCCATCGTCGTCATCCTCTTCTTCGTCATCGTCATCTTCCTCATCGTATCGGTCTTTGTTGATAGCGAACTGGATCAGCATACCAAGGATCACAATTCCCGCTGCCATACCGACGCCATATGGAAACTGCGCCAGCCCTGCGATCTTTGCAATGGATAATCCTGCCAGAACGCCACCCAGTATACTGGTTCCGACAATGATCACGCCTTTTGCATAACGCATGGCAAGTACTCCCAGTCCCACGCCGATAAGGATGCACAGGAAAAAGGAAAAGGAACTGGTCGGATGAATCAGATAAATACTCAATGTTATTCCGATACCAAATCCCAGTACAAAGATTCCTGCCCTGTAGATCAGAAACGAAACAACAGCCAGTACGATTCCAAGTCCCGCCATGGCACCTACGATCACCATTTTATCCTGAACACCGGACATATAGGTCACACCAAAGCCGGCACCTGCTCCAATGATAAATCCAAAGATCATCATCCAGAACCGGAGGATACGATATCCCAGGATACAGTTCAAAAGCCCGAAAACACAGAGCACTCCGTATACGATCACCATCAGCTGGCTGATCTGTTCCATACCTCCTGCTCTCTGCAGTATGTCAAATCCTCTTGACAACATATCCATATTCATAATTTACTCCTCTCTTTCCAAAACCTCCGGAAATCTTCCCAAAGATATTTCAGAAAATAAAATATATGGTATAAAAATTATCCATCACTCCATAATGATACTCCACCTGACCAAGTCCGTGAAGTTTCATATAATACTGTGCCACATTCTGTACCACGCCATCATCCAGCAGTTCCTGACAGGCTTCGGAAAAAGCTTCCTGACCGCCAAACTTGAAACGCACAACAGCCGCACCATTATCCAGTCTCATCTTACAATAATCATATATATCCTGCCAGCTGTAATCTTCAAAGTACCCCTGGTTCAGCACATAAAAATCCAGATTCTTCGCAGTACATGCCGGAACTGTCAGTTCTTCCGATGGTGTATAGGTTTTTTCATATTCTTCCGGGAAAGGGCAGAGATAATCGTAAATGATCGTCTTATGTTCTTCCAGCTGCGCGGCATCTCCATTTAGAAAATCCGGCTGATCCCCATTGGTAGCATCTACATAATAATACTCCTGGCCAATTTTTACAATATCCCATGCATGACCCTCTGTACTTCCTTTTGTGCTTCCGTCCACATAAATACAGGGAATATCCAGTCTTTCCAGAAGATACTGGACAGCTCCTGCATATCCGGCACAGACTGCGGATTTTTTCCAGAAAACACCTGCTATGCTCTGATCATCCTCCCCGGTCTGATACTGGGTATGGTCAATAACATACGTATAAACAATGCGTACCTTCTCGTAGTCACCGGCATCCTCCGGAATCAGGGCTCTGACCTCCTGAAAGCTCTGCTCCATTGCCGTCTGTATCTCATCGATCTCGCTGTCTGTATAAGTATAACCCGGAGTAAAAACGCAGTAATCACTGTCTGAATACGTAGTTTTGTAGATTTTTTCACGATTGTGGACCCAGAATATCTCCGGGTGGTCTTTCAATACTGCATGATAGCTTCTGTCAATACTGTCATCATCGGAAATTGTCAGATAAAACTCCTTTTCCCGGGCACGGATTCCTTTCAGCAGCTCCCGATATACTCTCTGCTCTTCTTCCGTAAGCTGTTTGAAATAATATTCCTGATGTCCTTCTTCGCTCTGGGCAACCTCCATCTGACGCAGTTCCTCTACTTCCTTTGGCTCCCCTGAAATAACGCTCTTTGCTATGGATCGGATCTGATCCAGTGCCCCTGCCGAAGCGCTAAAGGGCTGAAGGATCACTGCGGCTGCAAGTACTGCGGCTGCCATGGGGCAGAAATTTCTTTTTTTCATAATATCATGTCCTCTGTCTGAAGCAGCGATTGTAAGAAAGGGCAGCCTCCCGTGGGAGACTGCCCTTATCTTCAATCGCTGTCCCTTAGTTTTCCATTTCCAGTGTTTCTACATCATCATCAAATGTATCCACTGCATCGTCCATGGTCTCCTGATCCAGAGTCAGCGTCTCAACTTCATCTTCTTCCTCGTCCTCCTGCAGAGCCGTATTCTTAAAATCTGCAAGAAGGTCACTGGAAACAGTATCACTGGATGCCAGTGCATCCTTCAGTGCATCGGATCTAACCACATCCGTAAGGAGCTTTTCTGCACTCTCCTCTGTCAGAACATCATTCTCTGTAGCTGTGGTCTTATCAACTGTTTCCTCCGCTGTTGTATTCTGATAGAAGGATGGCTTTCTGATATAACGGAAGCTTGCACTGTATGCCTCACCAACCGTTACACCATTCTTGCTTGAGGAACAATGTACTGCGATCCAGTCGCCGGAATCCGTCTTTCCGCACAGGATACCAACGTGGTTGTTGCTTCCTGCTTCCGGTCCTCTCTGGAATACCAGATCTCCTGGCTGTGCATCTGCTTCGCTGACAACACCGGCCTTCTCCCACTGGTCAGACGTTCCGTCTCCAACTGCTGCCTGCATTCCCTGATTCTTATATCCATTGATCACTGCCCAGGTAACAAAGCCGCTGCAGTCCAGACCATATGCACGGAGCGTACCGGAGCTTCTGCTGCCGTCTGCAGATACCTTCTCAACGGAACCCCAGCTTGGGTCTTCTCCGATCACCGTAGATTTACCGCCCCAGAAATACCCAACCTTACCAACCAGTGAATACGCTGCAGTGATAACATCTACACGATCCTCAGAAACATCGTCTCCCACACTTTCACGGACAAAGCCTTTGGATGCGGTAACTACCGCACAGAGAAGCTTACAGTCTGTTTCCACATATTTCTTAAGGACGCTTCTGTCTTCCTTCGCAATATTGTTCTTCTTGATGTAGTAGTTGATCTTGCGATTTCCGTAGGATATCTTGGTAATATCCTGTTTGTCCCTGACGATCGGGTTCATCTCCGCAAAGATCCTTGCCAGATCATCCTTACAGGATGCATCCAATGTAAATGACGTTACTCCTGCTTTGCTCTTTTCATAAATATAAACAGCAAGGATATCCTGCCAGTTTCTTACCAGAAGTGTATTCTCCGTATCGGTAAGCTTGTTCTTCTCTTTATATTCTCTTTCAATCTCTTCCATTACAGAAGCAAAATCATCGGAGAAGGACAGATGATAATTGTTCTTAAGACTATCCAGATAAAAATCCTTGCCTGCATGAAGATTGGAAACCATATTTGTCACATAAACAGGATCTCCGATCTGTGTTGCTGTGGCGTTATTTCCATCTGTGATCTCTGTATTTTTGTTGTCTTTTTTGTTGTTACTGTCGTTCTTGTCAGCAGCTGCAAGCTTGGCTTCTGCCTCCGTCAGGATCTTATAATTCGTAACTTTGGCCTTTTCTGTCTTAGACAGCGCCTCATAAGCTGCACGTGCGCTCTCTATCTCAGCTTTATCTGCTGCTGTGATCGTTCTGCCTGCCAGTGCTTTGATCTTCCGGATCACCGCCTGTACCTTTGCAGAATCATCCCTGGCCGGTGTTTCCGTCGGTGCAGGTGTTGCGGTTGGTTCCGGTGTTGCAGTCGGTGCAGGTGTCGCTGTCGGTTCCGGTGTCGCCGTTGGTGCAGGTGTCGCTGTAGGCTCCGGTGTTTCCGTCGGTGCAGGCGCCGGTGTTTCCGTTGGTTTCGGTGCAGTAGTTGGCTCCGGTGCTGTAGTTGGTTCCGGTTCAGGTGCAGCAGTTATTTCCGGTTGCGGCGCAGCTGTCGGCACCGGATCTGCCGGAACTTCCGGTTCACTTACCTCACTCCCGTCTCCCGAAACACCTTCCTCAGCAACAATATTATCTGCTTCCTCGGCGGCTTTTACTCCGGTTGGAACTGCCAGTACCATAGCTGATAACATCGTGATGCAAAAAAACTTATTCAGGTACTTGTTCTTCATATTTATTAAGATGCTCCCTTCTTTCCTTGAACATCCCTTTACTTCCCCTATAATAAAGGTCTGCCTTAAACCATTTGATAACTTAAAGTTTAATTCAATTTATTTTAGCATACGAAAATTGTGAAATCAACCGTTCTGGTAGGATATCTCTTCCAATTCATCTTTTTTTCACTTTTTATTCATATTTTTGTAAGATTCTTTTTGGTTTACCATAACATAAAAAAGCCACAGCGTTCTCACACACTGCGGCTTTTTGTATACTGTCAGACAGTCACTGCCGGCTGTCCGCCCATATGAAACTGTTTTCTGACACAGAGCTGAAAAATCCCCTGTACAACCTGATAGCACACCCGAAGGATAAAACGAATGTCATCGGCAATGCACCGCGGGCTTTCCAGATAATATGCATGACTCTCACGGATATATTCCACAAGTTCCTCGAAGCTTTCAAACTGCTTCGCTTCTTCCAGCTGGCTGTCTGCTGCGCCGCTGAGGATACATTCTCTCAGGCGGTTCTTCAGCTCAGCTTCATAAGAATTATGTGCTGCAAGATTTCCTTCGTATGTTTTGTTATGAGGAAAAGTAAAATAATCAGCCATATAATGCATGACCTCACCGAATCTTCTCCAGTATACTCTGGCATTCTCTTCCTCCGGGTTCTTCTCGACAAGCGCCCTCATCTTATTCTGGAGATGATCAAATGTTCCGAAAAACTCGTGTCTGGTGGTGAGAAATGATGGTTTCAGATCAGGCATGATATTGCCCAGGCAAAACGCTTTTCTGTGCTGCTGAAGACTGTACACCTCAGACATCTGGTCAGCCAGGTATCTGCCTAACAGTATATGTGATTTTTTACGCAATTTTTTCCCTCTTCCTTCTTTCCTGATCCAGATTCTGACCGGTCAACAGTAATTGGTTCCGCCCGGTCCTCTTCTGGTATCCATAAATCATCCGTTTTCCGGAACCAACTCTACTATAGCACTGTTTTTTCAAATAATCAAATAAAGATTATGTGAATTTTAATCCAGATCAAAAAGCTGCCGCTACTTCAGATCAATAGATGCCCAGACGGTACTTGTCTTCGGTTCTCCGTAAAGATAAACCGTGCTGGAAACCTGAACAGCATATATAATTCACTTTTTGTTCCAATCCCTCCGTCAAGTCCAACACTGTTGTGCGCAGCTTCAACCAGGGTCTTTGCCCTATCTTCAGTAACTCCTCTGCCACGCATCTTTTTATCATGCCAGATCTTTCGGATCCCATTTACTCCAAGCGCGATCATATCTTTTGGCAATGGTGCTTTTTCAAGCACTGCCAGGCCGCTTATTGCATCAAATCGTGTGTATAATCCCAGATATTCCGGGAAATGTATTGCAAGCCATCTCTGGATCCTGTTTGCAGATATGTTGTGCTGCTTTATGATCCTGTCACGGCTGTATACCAGGTCTCTTATCAGAACTGCAGTCTTTTTATTCTCAGTCTTAAGTGTCTCTGCCCAAAGGTTGAAAGAATTGAACCCTTCCAGATTGTTATGAAAAGAAAAAATACGTTTTGTAAGTTCGCGTCCTCTGTTATCAAAAGCTCTTGCATAATGTATCTGGCTTCCGATATCAACTCCGACAACCATTGTTGAATCTGTTACTTGCTCAATCTTTTCATTCTGTGTATAATTCATTTGGAACCTCCAGTGCTTGATTGTTTTGTTTACATCCGTCAAGATGCAACTCAATCATACCTTGAGGTTCTTTTTTATTCAATTGGCGCTTTTAATGAATTACAGGAATGCTCCTTATTATATTTTTCAATCTCGTCATCAATAATTGAATCTACATGAGGGAACAGACAACCGGGACCTCCATAGGTAATACATGGAATGAAATGTCCGTTTGGTGCATACTCCTCACATGCTCTTCTGACTTCCTTGCGGATCTCTTCTTCTGTAGAATCCACACGGTCTACGATCGAAGCATCGATTCCACCCATAAGTGTCATTCTTCCGTTCAGCTGTTTCTGGAGCTTCGGAATATCATTCTGTGGAAGTGTTCCCTGCCAGATGTCAATCCCAAGATCGACCATATCTTCTATGATCGGTTCCATGAAGGAATCTGCGTGATGCATGATGATCACTCCATGGTCTTTCATATATTTATAGGATCTTTCATACTGTGGTTTGATAAATTCTCTCCATGTGTCCGGACTGATGAACAGGGACTGCTTGGAACCCCAGTCATCGTGGGAAAGGATGATATCCGGGTGGAGATTATCAACGATCAGTTTTGTAAGCTGAAAACGGTACTCCCCAATGGCATTGCAGAGATCCATCATATCCTCCGGCTCAAGAAGGAAGTTCACCAGCATATCCTCAAATCCCATCAGGAAGTGAAGCCTCTCAAAAACACCTGTAGGCATAAATGCCATGAAAAGGCTTCCTGAATCCTTTATCTCCTGTGCCTTCTGTTTAAATGGTTCCCATAAAGCCGGATCCGAGCACTGACCGACAATATCCGGGATCACCAGCTGCTCTTTCCATTCTGTGATATCATCAATGACTTTGTTGTCCTCTGTTACATGTGGCATTGCAGCCAGCTGTTCCTGGGGCCAGAGGATCTCAGTTCCGAAAAGATCCTTCATAGGCTCCATACCACGGTGACGGTTTCCACGCACATAATTATTTGCCGGGTTAGGCGGGTAAAAGGTCGCACCCTCATACTGTCTCAGAAGTCTTTCCGGCCTGCCGTCCTTTTTTATCGTTTCAAGTAAAATCTCCGATGCTTTCAACATAATGCTTCCTCCTTTATTATCCTGTGATCTTTCAAAATACTCTATTACTTATCTTTATGATCTTGCGTCAATCTCAGCCTGATACTGAAGAACCTTTTCCTTTGTGATCTTAAATCCAAACACCAGAAGCAGAAGACCTGCCAGACAGAAAATAGCCGGAACAAGTGCAAAGGAAATCGTCATTCCCTGACGAGCCGTCCCCTCAAGAACAACTCCGGATTTCCAGCCTACCGCCACAAGACAGGCGCTGAGGATCGTTCCTCTTAAGAACACAGCAATCTTCAGCGGAAGATTCTGTAATCCCATGATCCATCCGGATGCATCTTTTCCGCTCTTCCATGTTGCATACACTACAGTATCCGCATAAAGTGCAGGTGAAGCTGCAAAAGCCATGCCATAAAAGAACTGGGCAAGTGTCATAAGGGCGATCACTGTCATTGCATTTCCATAGAAAATATATACAAGAAACAGTGATACTGCCATTCCTGCATAAGCGATGATCATAGTTGTACGGGACGATATTGCTTTTGCAATGTATCTCATGGAAAAAGCTCCGATGATGGCACCGATGGCAACCCAGAGAAGATAAGTGGTCATCAGTCCCGGATTTCCCATTGCATCCCTGAAATAGTAAATAGCTGATGCTGCTGTTACAAATTTCACACACCATTTTGCAAGGTCTGCCAGCATCAGGACCATAAGAGGCGGATTCTGAAACAGGGAAGCAAACATCTCTCTGATCGTGATCTTTGTTTTGTCATTTTTCTTTCCTGCTGTTTCCGTTTCAATCTCTTCATAGCCTTCCGTCATCTTGAAATGGGCAAAATAGGTTACGACCATCAGAATACCCAGGCAGAAAGCTGCTGCTGCAAATTTATTTTTCTCACCGACATATCCGGCAAGAAGTGTTGCAAACGGAAGACCCATATAGGAAAACAACAGACCGCCTATGTTATTCCAGGTTGCCCTGGAGGATGCAAGCGTTGCTTTGTCTTCCGGTGTTTTACCAACAACACTGATCAGGGTTGCGTTGGCAACATAGCTGAAATTCCATGCCACATGAGATGCGATGGATGCGACAATGATCACCACTGCCGAAACCCATTCATTATCGCTGACACGTATGAACATGAATGCATACAGAAACGGCACCATCCACGGAACCATGATCAGCCAGGAACGATAACGCCCCCATTTCTTTGCTTTTGTGCCATTGATGATTCCTCCGTAAAGCCAGGACAGACAGGCATCAACAATGGTAAATACGGAATTGATCACACCAGCTACACCAGCTGCAAAGCCTGCCAGATCCGTCAGAAATGTCATAAAGTAAAATGTCTCGATGTTACTCATAAGAACAAATCCGGCATCACCAACACCAAAGAAATATTTCAGGGCATTTGTAAGACCCTTTTTCTGTTTCGGATCTTGTTTCGGTATTTCATTTTTACTCATTTTCTTTCCCCCTTCGCTGTTTTTTGTGGGGCCGGCCATTTCCACAACTTCACGTTACCTTTGATGGTTATAGTATAGTTGTTTTTTTCCTGTTCGTAAATCCGCACACTTCTTCATTCTTTCTCCAATACTTCATACTTTTTGTACAGTTATTATTGTAAATATGCACAAATAATTTTCTCTCCGTTTTCTTTTTATTTTCCGTCTAATATGTTATAATTTCCTATAAATACAAGGCTTTTATGAATTGGAGGAAATATTTTGAATAAAAGAGAGCATTTCGTGAATAGCCCGCATACCGGCTTCCATCTTAATCTCCAGATCATTGCTGACGATTTTGCGGAGAAAAAAGAGGATGTTTCCATCCTCTGCCGTGAAGACCCCCTGACGCTGGATGGTCTTCGCATATATCAGGCAGGAGCCCTGCTGAAGCCATGCTACCTTTATCTTGTCTTCGGCAATTCTCTTTCCGAAAGCTTTCTGCGATACCAGAACATCGCATTTGTAGTGGTGGGCTCCGGTGATCTTTCCTGCTTTTCCGAAAGCTGCAGGATCCTTCACATTAAGGGAACCCTTTCTTTTTCTGAGATCTTCAACCAGATACAGCAGACCTTTGACAGATATTCTGACTGGGACAGTAAACTCCAGCTTGCACTTGGAAGTATCGATCCGTTGAATGAAATGCTGGAAGCCAGTCTGGATATATTTCATAATCCGGTTTTTGCCCACGACACCAACTTCTATATCCTTTCTTCTCCCCGGCACGTAACCGGTATGTCCGAATGGGTCCATGACCAGCGTACAGGAAGACTCATCGCACCTTTAAGCCTGATTCAGGATTTCAAGCTTGACGCCGAATACCAGCGCACACTTATCACCCACGGCGCCAATATTTATTCCGAAGAGCTCCGCGGTTACCGTATCCTCTACATGAATCTCTGGGTCAGCGGCAATTATCAGGGCCGGCTTTGTGTGGATGAGCTCCAGACGGAGATACAGCCCGGACATTTTTCTGCTCTTGAATATCTTGGCTCCTTTATCGAGCTGTGCATCCGTCGGCATAATCTGTTCCAAATTTCAATGGGAAATGACTCCCGGCAGTTTTTCACGGAGTATCTTTCCGGAAAGCTCACAGAACTACAGGCAGTTACCGATCAGATCCAGTATCTGAACTGGAATCGCCATGACCGGTATCTTGTACTTCGTCTGGAAACCCAGCAGCAGGATGACCGTATGCACTCTTCCATCGCCACACTGGGACACATTGAAGCCCAGATCCCGGAAGGTCTGGCTTTTACCTATCAGCAGGGAATCGTTGTGATCGTTAATCTGTCCTTTAAGCACTCTGTATCTTCCGATGTTATCAGTTCACTTGCGATCATCCTGCGCGAAGGGCTTTTTAAAATGGGAGTAAGCTCTGAATTTCGTGATTTTCTCCTGATCCCTCAGGGATATATTCAGGCTGTTTCCGCCTTGCGCCTGGGCAAAAAAAGTCAGAGCATGGCTTGGTGCTATCATTTTGATGCTTATCTTCTGGAATATATGCTTTCCCAGATCAGCCATCAGATCAGTCCCGAGCTTCTGGTCTCTTCACGGCTGGATGCACTGCAGAATTATGACCGAAAAAACAATACTGAACTGTATCACACACTCAAGGTCTATCTGGAGCATGAACGCAATTCTCTTCAGACAGCCCGTGA
>OODE01001546.1_pt1 | contig 14332 bp, 9 predicted proteins | sample 1671771 | NCBI WGS metagenome assembly OODE01 (sample SAMN06348191, study PRJEB24527) | human gut metagenome | biome: human gut; feature: ankylosing spondylitis patient; material: feces | host: Homo sapiens | place: China | collected 2015-10 | reverse complement strand
TTTCCGCAGATACAAGGCGACAGTCCGCAGCCCATATCACATGCCTTCAAATATGCGATCCAGAAACGCAAAAACAGCAGATAGAATGCTCTTTTTCAAAAAGTACACGTCCCGAAACTTACCCAGTCTTCATAACTTGCCACCGTTCACGGTCGCCGATTACCGCCCACCGATTCAAACAAGAAATATGTCGCCGGAAACAGGCCATCTACCTGCATGGTTAGATTTTGGTCAGCTTTTGGTCAGTTGAGCGGCAAGTTCCGGCTGATACGTTTTTGCCACCAAAAAAGGAGGCGGTAGCCCATGGCGCATTGCAATGACCAGCTCAACGACCAACTGCTCACTCAAGCCGAACAGGAAGGACGATGCCTGATTCCCCCGAGCACGTCGATCCGAAAAGCGCTCCTTCGGCGCATGGGCGTCACGGTCGCCTCGCCCATGCCGGGGCTGTTTGCGCGAAAAACGCGCTGGGATGATCTCAACCGGGCGCAACGCCATTGCGAGATTATCCGCGCCCTTGCGATCATCCACCCCGATTGGACGTTCTGCTCGTTTTCGGCCGCCTGCCTGCTGGGGCTCGAGGTCTCGTGGCGACATCTGAACGTTGTGCATGTCTGTAGCTCGACAAAGCCGTCGGCTCGCCCGGGCGCGCATATTCAGCGGCATCAGATCGAGCCGGCCGGAGCAATCCGTCTATCCGGCACATCAGTAACGCCGCCCATCCAAACGGCCACAGATTGCCTGCTGCAAACTGGTTTTGCCGACGGCATGCCCATTGCCGATTCGGCGATCTCAAAGCTCGGCCTTGCGCCGGAACAGCTGATGAAGGCCGTTGAGCAACGAGCGACTGCCCGCAATGGGCGCGCGATTCGCACCGCCCTCACAACGCTTCGATATGCCGACGCCCGCGCCGAGAGCGGCGGGGAATCGGTCGCCCGAGCCGTCATGATCGAGACGGGCTTTGCACCCGACTGGCTTCAATACGAGCTGACGGACCCCTTCGATTCGGCCAAACCCATACGAACGGACTTTGCCTGGGAGCGCCAGGCGCAGGAACTCACGCTGGGCGAGCTCGACGGGCTCATCAAATATACCGACCAGACCATGCTGGCCGGACGCACCACCGCCGAGGCGCTCGTTGCCGAACGACAGCGCGAGGCGCACCTATCGCTCTACGGCCATCCGCTCATCCGCTTTACCATGATCGAAGTCCGTTCGGCAGGCATGCTCGCGAAAAAGCTGCAGACGGCAGGCATCCGCCAGACCATGCTCCCGACATGGCTCAACGATATTGAGCTGTAGGGGCTGCTGAGCTTATGCCCGTCTGCCTGCCAAACCGGGACACACTTTCCGGTTGGCAGCACCCGCGGAAACCATGTCCCAGATTGAATGCTCAAAATGGGATGCGCTTTCCCGACGAAGCTCCTTGCGGAAAGCGTGTCCCAGAATGAAGACTCAGAATGGGATGCAATTTCCGCTTGAAGGCCGATCCGGAAACTGCATCCCATTCTGAGCGCCAATTCCGGGACGCAGTTTCCGGTTGAGGGCTGTTCCGGAAAGCGCATCCCATTCTGGAGCCGAAATCTGGGACACAGTTTCCGCTCCAAACAAAAGGCCCCGGCTCGCGATGGAGCCGGGGCCAAAGGCACAGCATATGCAGTTGATGGTGAGCGCGAACAGCCCGTCAGAAATGCCATCCGCGCTCTACCCTACCCGCGGTGACGGGCGCGGCTGTACGGCGTATCCACCATGGGCAGATCCGGACGCAGCTTGCCGTCAAATGCGCGATAGGCATTCTGTACGGCGGGCGCTGTGGGGATCGTTGCGATCTCGCCGATGCCCTTGCCGCCGTATGCCACGGGCAGTAGCTCGTCCTTCTCCACGTAGATGGCGTGGATATCCGGAATCTCGGGCGCACGGAACAGCCCGAGCGTGCCGTACCTTGCCTGGGGCACGCAGTCCTTGAGCGGCCAATCCTCGGTAAGCGCATAGCCCATACCCATGAGCACGCCGCCTTCGATCTGACCCTGGATGGAGATGGGGTTGACCACCTTGCCGGAATCGTGCGCGGCATAGACCTCGCTCACGCGGCCGTCATCATCCAGAATGACCACATGCGTGGCAAAGCCGTAGCAGATGTGGCTCTTGGGGTTGGGGACGTCGGCGCCCAGTTTGTCGGTCGGCTCCAGATACACGTAGCCAAACTCGCATCCCTCGAGCGCCTTGATGGCGGTCGCGGGGTCCTGAGGATGCATACCCTGACCAGCGACGAGCTCCTGCGCGCGCAGCTGATAGGCGCGACCGTCGTCGTACTCGATCTTGACGCCGTCGCCATGCGCGCTCACGGGAGCGGCGGGCGCAGGCTTGCCGGCCTCGATGCCAACCATGGCATCGCGCAGCAGGAAAGCGGCGCCGCGCACAGCCTCGCCGGTCACGACCGTCTGACGCGAGCCAGACGTGGTGCCGGAGTCGGGAGCGTTCTCGGTAGAGCACTCGCCGTTGGCGATGCAGCTCAGCGGCAGACCGCAGGCCTCGGCAACGTCCTGCAAAAAGACGGTGTTGCAGCCCTGGCCGATGTCGGACGTGGCGGCATAGACCACGGCCACGCCATCCTCGACGCGAATCTTGCAGCGGCCGGCATCGGGCAGGCCCACGCCCACGCCGGCGTTCTTCATGGCGCAGGCGATACCGGCGTGTCCGGGATGCGCATAGTAGGCATCCTTGACCTCGAGCAGCGTCTCCTTAAGCGCCGTGGAGCAATCGGCAATCTGGCCGTTGGGCAAAACCTCGCCCGGCTCGATGGCGTTTCTGTAACGAATCTCCCACGGGTCCAGGCCGACCTTCTCTGCCAGCAAGTCGATCAAGCTCTCGAGCGCAAACTCGGACTGGCAAACGCCAAAGCCGCGGTACGCGCCGGCGGGCGGGTTGTTGGTGTAGTAGCCAAAGCCGCGAATGTCGGTGTTCTGGTACTTGTAGGGGCCGACGGCATGCGTGCAGGCGCGCTCGAGCACCGGGCCGCACAGCGACGCGTAGGCGCCGGTGTCAAAGTTGATCTCGCAGTCCAGGCCGGTAAAGTTGCCCTCGGCGTCGCAGCCCAGCGTAAAGGTGCCGTCCATGGCGTGGCGCTTGGGATGGAAAGCGAGCGACTCGGCACGTGTGAGCTTGCACTTCACAGGACGCTGGAACTTATAGGCGGCGAGCGCGGCCAAGTGCTGGATGGACACGTCCTCCTTGCCGCCAAAGCCGCCACCCACGAGCATGGTCTCGACGACCACGCGCTCGGGCTCGTTGTCCCAGCCAAACATGTGGGCGCACTCTTTGCGTGTGTCGTAGGCACCCTGGTCGGTCGACTGCACCTTGACGCCGTTCTTGTACGGGAAGGCAACGGCGCACTCGGGCTCCAAGAAGGCATGCTCGGTAAAGGGCGTGGTAAAGCGCTGCGTCACGGTGAACGCGCTCTCTGCCAGCGCCTTGGCGGCGTCGCCGCGCGTCACATGGCGGCTCTGGCACACGTTGTCCTTGAGCTCCACCGTGTTGCCAAAGGCAAAGAAGCTGTCGTGCAGACGCGGGGCGTCGGCAGCCCTGGCCTCGACAATGTTGCGCACGGGCTTCAGCGGCTCGTAATCGATCTTTACGAGCTTCTTGGCCTTCTCGAGCGTCGCCTCGTCCTCGGCAACCACCAGCACGATGGCGTCACCCACGCAGCGGGTGATATCGCCCTGGGCGATCATGACGTCCCAGTCCTGGATAAGGTGGCCGACCTGGTTGACCGGCACGTCCTCGGCGCGCAGGATCCCCACCACGCCGGGCAGGGCCTCGGCCTTGGAGGTATCGATGGAGAGCACGCGGGCGCGCGGATACTTGGAGCGCACGGCGCTGGCGTAGGTCAGACCCGGCTGATCGAGCTCGTCGATGTCATCGGGATACTTGCCCTCGCCGAGCACCTTCTTGCGCACGTCGATACGGAAGGCGCGCTTGCCCACGCCGTAGTCGTCGCCGCGCTCCAGGTCCTCGTCGATCTGCTTTTCGCCGCGGAGCACCGCAGCTGCCAGCGAAATGCCCTCGATGATCTTCTTGTAGCCGGTGCAGCGGCAGACGTTACCGCGGATGGCGTACTTGATCTGCTCCTCGGTGGGCTCGGGATCCTCGGCTATGAGCGCGGCACCCGCCATGACCATGCCGGGGATGCAAAAACCGCACTGCACGGCACCCACGGCGCCAAAGGCGTACACAAAGGCCTCGCGCACGTCCTCGGGCAGGCCCTCGACGGTCACGATGTTGCGGCCGGCGGCAAGGGCGGTGGTCAGCACGCACGCCTTGACGGCCGCACCGTCCACGTGGATGGTGCAGGTACCGCACGCGCCCTCGGAGCAGCCGTCCTTGGCGGAGTGAATGTGCAGGTCGTCGCGCAGGTAGCGCAGCAACGGTTTGTTTTGGGTCGTCGTGCGCTCGACGCCGTTAACGGTAAAAGTGAATTCCTGTGCCATGGTGATTCCCTTCTACACGCCGGCGGCTATGCCGGTGCGGTCGTGGATGGCGCCATGCGGGCAGACGACGGCGCACATGCCGCACGACAGACAATCCGCGCCATCAATATGGGCGCAGTTGTCCTCGATGCGGATAGCGCCGGCAGGGCACTTTTTGGCGCACATGCCGCAACCGATGCAGCTCGTGTCGCAGATCTTGCGCGCAATGGCGCCCCTGTCGGTGTTGTTGCAGCGCACCAGGATGTTCTGGTAGCCGGGAACGAAGGCAATCACGCGCTGCGGGCACGCCATGCCGCACAGGCCACAGCCCGTGCACCTGGAGCGGTCCACGCGGGCGATGCCATCGACCAGCGCAATGGCACCGTGGGGGCAGGCCGCGACACAGGCGCCACAGCCAATGCAGCCTTCGCTGCAGCGGGCGTCGCCGCCTGCGGAGGCGCAACCGCTTCCGCAGGCAACGTAGGCCACGTTATGTTGAATGGATTTGGCCATAAGAGACTCGCCTATTTCTTAAGGAGATACGGATAGCTGTCGCGCACGGCCTTGATGGTCAGGCGGACGGCCTCGGGCAGACCGGTGTTGACGGCATCGACCGAGACGGTGCGGACCGTGCCGGCGACGCGAACCTTAAAGTGGTCCTCGTCCACGGCCAGGAAGCCCTCGTTCTCGGAGTTCTCCATGTCCTGATCGCTCCAGAACAGGGTGAGCTTGTCCTTGTAGGGACGACCCTCCTGGTAGGGGCAGAACACGGCGCAGTTGCCGCACTCGTTGCACATGCCGTCGACATGGACGACCTGATGCTTGGCCAGGCCCGGCACCTTAATTGCCACGTTGGCGCGGTTGGGGCACACGTCGCAGCAGACCTCGCACACCGAGCCGCAGCCCAGGCAGCGGGTCTTGGTGCAATTGCGCTTGTCGCGGCACAGCGACCCCTTGCGCTCGTAGCAGGCGTCCTCGCGACCGACCTGAGCATTCTGGTCGGCGTACTTGTTAAAGTCCACGCCAGCGATGGCACGGGCGACCTCGGCGGCATCGGCGATAGCCTCGACCACGGTGGCCGGACCGCGACGGCAGTCACCTGCAGCCCAGACGCCCTCAACGCCGGTGGAGGTGGCGGCAAGGCGGCCGCGACGGTCGTGCTCGACGCCCGCGGCGTCGTACAGGCTGGCATCGATGCCCTCGCCCACGGCACAGATCACCGTGGTGGCGGGCAGCTCGACGGTCTCGCCCGTGGCGACGGGGCTGCGACGGCCGCTTGCGTCCGGCTCGCCAAGCTCCATGACGTCGCAGGTCAGCACGGCGCCGTTGAGCGCCTTGGGCGCCAGCAGCTCACAGAACTCAACGCCGTCGGCAAGAGCAAGATCGAGCTCTTCCTCGTCGGCGGGCATCTGCTTCTTGGTGCGGCGATACACCAGGCGCACGTTCTTCACGCCAGTCAGGCGCTTGGCCACGCGGGCCGCGTCCATAGCGGTATTGCCGGCGCCGATGACCACGACGTCCTCGCCCAGCTCGAGCTTCTCGCCCTTCTTGGCGGCCTCGAGGAACTCCAGCACGTCGAGCTCGGCGCCCTCGCCCAAGCCTGCAGAGCCGGGCATCCAGGCACCGGTGGCCACGACCACGTCGGTAAAGCCCTGAGCCTTGAGCTCGTCAATGGACTCCACGCGGGCGTTGAGCTGCACCTTGGCGCCAAAGGCCAGACAGAGCTCGGCATCGTGGGAGATATCGTCGCTCGCGATACGGAACTCGGGAATCACGTGACGGACCACGCCGCCGAGCGAGTCGCGGGCCTCGAAGATAGTGACGGGCACGCCGGCGCGCGTCAGGAAGAACGCCGTCGCCAGGCCGGCCGGGCCGCCGCCGATAACGGCAACGTTGCGCTCGCCGTCGTTGGCGATAGCCTGGGCGCGCAGCTTGGGCAGCACGGCAGTCATGGCCTCGCGGGCGGCCTTGAGCTTGCTGGCGCGGATCTGGGCACCCTCGGGCTCGTAGAACGCACGCTCGCAAGCACGGCCGCAGGGATGCGGGCAGATGGTGCCGGTGATAAACGGCAGGGCGTTGCGCTCGATGATGATGTTGAGCGCGTCCTCGTAGCGGCCCTCGTCAACAGCCGCCAGATAGGCAGGGATATCCTGCTGGATGGGGCAGCTCGTGCGGCACGGCGTGGTAAAGCAGTCGGAAAGCGGGATCTTGCCGGCGACCTTGCGGTCGGGCAGCGGGCGCAACGGCTTCTTGTAGAGCGGATTGGTGAGCGAGTCGGTCTGGATCGCAGCCACGGCCTCGAGAGAGACGCCCGCAAACGGCTTGCCATCCAGGTCGGTAAACTCGCCGGCCATCTGGCTAAAGCGCTCGTAGCCACCAGGCTTGAGCACGTCGGTCGCCAGGGTGACGGGCCAAATGCCGGCATCGTACAGGGCGCGGATGTTGTAGACCGTGGCGCCGCCGGAGTAGCTGATGCGCAGCTTGCCATCGAACTGCTCGGTAATGCGGCGGGCAGCCTCGATGGTCAGCGAGAACAGCGAACGGCCGGACATATACATCTCGGTGGAAGGCAGCTCGTTCCTCGTCACGTCGACGGGGAAGGTGTTGGTGAGCTTGACGCCAAACTCCAGACCGCGCTCGGCGCACAGGGCAATCAGGCGCTCGAACATAGGCACGGCATCGGCCCACTGCAGGTCCTCGCGGAAGTGCGTGTCATCGAAGACGATGTAGTCAAAGCCCAGCTCGTTGAGGCGCTGGCGGGCAAACTCATAGCCCAACAGCGTGGGGTTGCACTTGATGTAGGTGTTGAGGCCCTTCTCGGTGATCAGATAGGTCGCGATGCGCTCGATCTCCGCCGGCGGGCAGCCGTGCAGGGTAGACTCGGTGATGGAGTTGGAGACGCGCGCCGGGATGGACTCGACAAACGCGGCGTCAACATGCTCAAACTTGTCCAGGTTAGCGAGAGCCCAGGCACGGCACTCGTTCCAGACGTCGGAGCCGCTGGCGTCCTTCATGCCCTCGATGTAGGCGTCGACCTTGGGGCTCTTAATGCCCTCCAGGTCATAGCCCACCGACATGTTGAAGACAAAGCCGTCCGGGCTGCCCAGACCGTACTCGCGAGCGATCAGGTGGCAGGCAAACCATGCCTTCACGTACTCGGCAAAGGCCTGCGGAACCTCGAGCTCGGTCGACCACTCGCAGTTGTAGCACTCGTCCTGAGCCACGATGCAGGGCTTGTTGACGCACTTGGAGAGCTCCTCGCCGTCCATAACCTGGACGGTCTTGAGCTCAAAGAAGCGAGAACCGGCCACATAGGATGCCACGATGTTCTGGGCAAGCTGCGTATTGGGACCGGCGGCCGGGCCAAACGGAGTCTCGATGCGCTCGTCAAAAATGGGAAGCGCGCCCTCCTGGTTGGTCGCGACCATCTTGCGTACGCCAAAGATGGCGTCCTGGGTCTTGTGCTCCTCGATGATCCAGTTCATCAGCTGCGAAAACGGGATCGGCCTCATGATGTCGCTCATAGTGAGCTCCTCTCTGTAACGCCCGGCGAGACCGCGCGGCGGGCGCAAATACGGTGTAGCGCTAGCACAGCGCCGGCGACCCCGCGGAGGCCGCCTATGCGCGCGTCGGATGCGGCGAAACATCCGACGCGCGCGAATCTCCAATTGGAATTAATACACGCGATCGTTGAGCGTGCTCCAGAGCTTCTTGGACTCAGCCATGGTCCACGCGTTGATCTTTTCCTCATCAATGCCAACGAACTCGCGATCCTTGTACAGGACGCGGCCGTTGATGATGGTGGTGCGGCAATTTTTGCCCATCATGCCAAAGAGCATGTGGCCGTCGATGTTCTCCTCGCTCAGCGGCGTAAAGGGCTTGTAGTCCATAACGATGACGTCGGCGGCAGCACCGGCCTCGAGCACACCGAGCTTGCGATCGAAGTACTTGCTCGCCATCTTGGCGTTGTTCTCGAACAGCATGGTCATGGCCTCGCACCAGCCCACGTTGGGCATGGCGGCGTTGTGGCGCTGAATGATCAGGAAGACCTTGAGGCTCTCGAGCATATCGTGGGTGTAGGCGTCGGTGCCCATGCACACGGGGATGCCGCGGCGGAAGAACTCGAGCACGGGAGCGCAGCCCACGGCGTTGCCCATATTGGATTCGGGGTTGTTGACCAGCCAGGTGCCGGACTCCTTGACGATATCCATCTCGGCGGGCGTCACGTGGATGCAGTGGCCGAGCATGGTGTCGGGACCCAGCAGATTGTGCTGCAGCAGGCGCTCGACGGGGCTGATGCCACCACGGTTGAGACGGGAGTCCCACACGTCATTCATGCCCTCGCACACATGGATGTGGAAGCCGGTCAGGCCGTTGTTGGCCTCGGCCATCTTGTCCATGGTCTCGTCCGAAAGCGTAAAGGTGGCGTGACCGCCAAACATGGCGGCGATCATGTGATTGTCGTTATCGCGACGCTCCTTGGCGGCCCACTGGGCAAACTCGGCGTTCTCGGCAATGGCCTGGTCGCATTTTTCCTGGCCGCGGCGGTCGGAGACCTCGTAGCACAGGCACGAACGCATGCCCAGCTCCTGAGCTGCATCCTTAATGGTAAAGAGGCTGCCTGGGATCTCGCAGAAGCTCGCGTGGTGATCGAAGATCGTTGTGACGCCATCGCGGATGGAGTCCAGAATCGTGGCATAGGCGCTGGCCTTGGTGCCGTCGAGCGTCAGGTTGTCATCGATCTTCCACCACTGCTGCTCAAGATTCTCCAGGAAGTTGGTGGGGTTGCAGCCCTTAATGGCAAGGCCGCGAGCCAGACCCGAGTAGATGTGGGTGTGGCAATTGATGAGTCCGGGCATGATGAGGTTGCCCTGGGCGTCGACGTACTCGGCATCCGGGTACTTGACCTTGAGCTCGCACTCGGGGCCCACTTCGACGATCGTATCTCCGTCAATGGCGACCGCACCGTTTGGAATAAACGGGGTCTGAGCGTTGCGGGTAAAAACGGAACCGTTAGCGACCAGAAGCATGGATGCTCCCTTCAACATCAGAGGCGGGGTTTGACACCTCTGACATGGCGGAGTGCGAAGCGCCGGCCTACACCGGAAACGGGCCCTCTCCCGTCAACGCTTCACCAAAGGGACAAACCCTTTGAAGTGCGGCTTGACGCCGCATGACGTCGGCGGACGAGGCGATGCGTCCGCCGACGAATAGCACCGAATTGGTTACTTCTTGCTCTCGGGCAAGACCAGATCCACGGCAGCGTCCTTGGCAGCATCGATGTGCTGAGCCACGACCGGCGTCTGCGGAAGAATCAGGTTAAGGACGATGGCCATGATGGCGGTGGGGGTTACGGCATTGGAGCCGATGACGGTGGACACCCAGGCGGGCATACCCTCGCCGGCAAGGCAACCGCTGGCCATCCAGATACCCAGGCCAAAGACGACGGAGGTACCGACGATGGTGGTAGTGCGCTGCGTGAGGCCCTCGCGGGTGAACATGCGCACGCCGTTCATGGTAATGGTGCCAAAGACGCCGACGGTCGCGCCGCCGATGACGGGCTGCGGGATAGCGGAAAGGACGGCAGAGAGCTGCGGGAACAGACCGGCGATGGCAAAGACGGCCGCGATGATCACAAAGACCCACTTGTTGACGACCTTGTTGGAGCAGATGATGCCCACGTTCTGGCCAAGGGCGCTGGTGGGAAGACCGCCCAGCAGGCCGCCGACCATAGAGGTGAGGCCCTGGGACACGATAGCGCCGGAGAGCTCGCGCTCGGTGGGCATACGGTCGATGGAGCCCAGGCAGGCGGCGGAGACGTCGCCGATAACCTGGATGGCAACCATGGGGAACACGACGGCGAGGGTAATGCAGACCTCGGGATCAAACTCGAGCGCACAGGGCATGAGCTTGGGAAGGGCGAAGACCTGAGCGGTGGCGACGCTTGAGAAGTCGATCATGCCAAAGGGGATGGAGACGATCATGCCAACGATCATGCCAAAGAACACGGATCCCAGCTTGAGCGTGCCCTTGCCAAAGTTGGCGAGCGCAAAGACCACAGCGAAGGTGATAAGAGCGACGCACCAGGCCTGCGGGGTGCCCCACAGTGGCGTACCCATACCGCCGGCCATATACTTGACGGCCGTGGGATACAGCGAAACGCCGATGGAGAAGATGACCGTACCGGTCACGACGGGTGGGAACAGCCACTTAATCTTGCTGTAGGCCAGACCAAAGAGGACCGCGACGGCACCGCCGACAATCTCGCCGCCCAACAGCGCGCCAAAGCTAAAGCCCGAGGCGCCCATGGCCTGCAGGGCCGGGAGGAACGCGAACGAAACGCCCATGACGATGGGCAGGCCGCCGCCGATGCGACGGAAGGGGGCAAAGGCCTGAAGGGCCGTGTCGATCGCCGAAAGAATGAGCGCGACCTGGATGATGTCGGTGCTCTGCTGGCTATTAAAGCCGTAGACGCCGGCCATGATGACAGCCGGGGTGATGATGCCGGCAAACGATGCCAGTACGTGCTGAAGGGCACACGGGATCATTTCCTTAACGGGAGGCATGCCTTCACGAGTGAACAGGGCTTCAGTGCCGTTCGTAACCGTCTCCTGGGTCATTTGACCACCAATCCTCGAAATAGTTGTTTTCGCATCTAACGCTCTATTGTGACGCAGTGCGGGGTTGAGGTTGTGCCTTCGTTGCATATCGTATTAAAGATGATTCTCATTCTCAATAATAATTTTTTGTTATCAGACTATTCTTCAGCTGAGATAATGCATTTCCGCAGGTCAGGAAAGTGTCTGGTCAAAATAGCATCTAACTTTTCTTTTGGTCAACCGTTTACCGCCAAAATCATACCGTTCGTCTGCATTACGTCATGTACCTGCGGATATACGAGATGATGAGCAGCGTGTTACCATGAGAAAAAATTGTTATGAAACTTCCGCTTTCACCCAAAGGAGTTGCCCGTGAACGAGACCGTACGTCGCTTTTTGCCGATGGTCGATTTCCTGGAGCAGATACTCGGTAAGAACAGCGAAATCGTGCTGCACGATTTCTCGGATCCCGACCACGCCATCGTCGATATTCGCAACGGCATCGTGAGCGGCCGTAAGATCGGCGGTCCCGCCACCGATCTGGCGCTCAAGATCATGCACGACCCCAAGTATCGCGACCTGCCGTTTATTACGGGCTACGAGGGGCGCGGTGCCGGCGGCAAGACGTTGGAGTCCGCGACGTTCTTTATCCGCGAGGATGACGAGATCGTCGGTATGCTCTGCGTCAACACCGACCTCTCGACCGTACGCTCCATCAACGCCATGGCGCAGCAGCTCATGGCGTGCTTCGACGCAGCGCCGACGCGCACGGAGCCCGCCCCTATCGAGGTCGAAAGCCTTTCGGAGTCCACCCAGGAGCTCATCGACCGCAGCATTGCCGAGTTGCTGAGCGCGCGCGGGCTGGATGTAGCGTCGCTTGGTCAGAACGACCGCGTGGACGTCATTCGCCACCTCAACGGCAACGGGGTGTTCATGCTCAAGGGCGCCGTGGCCTGCGCTGCCACCGCGTTGGGCATCTCGGAGCCCAGCGTGTACCGCTACCTGCAAAAAGTCCGCAAGGAGGGCTAACGAGCAAAATGGAGCGCGGCTCCACAAGCGATTCGTCACCTGACAAAAGACCCTGCAGCTCGCACGCGCTGCAGGGTCTTTTTGCATGTCATGTTTAGTTGTGGTCAACGCCTTAGAGAGCGGCGACGACCTCGATCTCGACCAGACCGCCAGCCGGAAGAGAGGCAACCTGGAAAGCGCTGCGCGCGGGGAACGGGGCCTCGAACTTGGAGGCGTAGATCTCGTTCACGGCGGCGAAGTCGGCAATGTCAGCCAGGTAGACTGTGGTCTTGACGACATCGGCAAAGGTGGCGCCGGCAGCGGTCAGCAGGGCCTCGACGTTAGCAAGGGACTGCTTGGCCTGGGCCTCGACGCCCTCGGGCATCTTGCCAGTTGCGGGATCGATGCCCAGCTGGCCGGACAGGAACACCATGTTGCCGGTCTGGATACCAGGGGAATACGGGCCGATGGCTGCGGGTGCGTTATCGGAAGACACGACGGTCTTGCTCATGTTTTTCTCCTTACAAGTAAAAGGGAACGGGAGCGCGGCGTTCACACCGGGAGGCACAGTTCGGTCTGAACACCGCGCTTGATTGGGATAGTACTCAAGGTGTCCGCGCGATGCAAGATTATTATCACGTTGCGAGAATATTTTATCGCCCAACGGTTTCCCCGGACCGCTGAACGGTTCTCATGTGAAGCAGCCAGTCCAAGCTGCTGAAGACTTTATCCCGCTTAGAGCACGGGCATCGCCTGCCGCGACGGCACCACTATACTTTTGATTATCTGAGCATTTTGAAAGGCAGGATATGACCGCAACCGCCAGTCGAACCACCAACCGCAGACCCGAGCTTTTGGCGCCCGCCGGAGGGCCCGAGCCCTTTGCCGCCGCACTCGCCGCCGGGGCAGACGCCATCTACTGCGGCATGGGCAGCTTCAACGCCCGCCGCAAGGCCACCAACTTTACCGACGAGGCCTTTGAGCAGGCCTGCCGCGCCGCGCATCTGGCCGGCTCGCGCGTCTACGTCACGGTCAACATCGTCATCAAGCAGTCCGAGATGAGCGATGCGCTGCAGCTCATCCATCGCTGCTCCACGCTGGGCGCCGACGCCTTCATCATCCAGGACTGGGGCCTGTTCTTTGAGGTCAAACGCACGATGCCCAGCATCGAGACGCATATCTCGACCCAGACGAACATCCACGACGACCGCGGAACCCTTTGGTGCCGCGAGCAGGGCGCCGACCGCGTGACCCTCTCGCGCGAGCTTTCCATCGACGAGATTGCCGCCATTCACGATGCCGCGCCCGATGTGGACCTTGAGGTCTTTAGCCATGGCGCCATCTGCTTTTGCTATTCGGGCCTGTGTCTGCTTTCGAGCTTTGCCATGGCGGGACGATCGGCCAACCGTGGCATGTGCGCCCAGCCCTGCCGCTTGCCCTACGAGCTGATCGACGAGAACGGTCGCTCGCTCTCCCCTGCCGGTCGCGAGCGCGCGCTGTGCCCGCGTGACACCAACACCTCGCAGCTTGTTCGCCGTCTGTATGACGCCGGCGCCGCGTCGCTCAAGCTCGAGGGCCGCATGAAGGCGCCCGATTACGTGTACTCCATCGTTGATGTGTATCGTCACGAAATTGACGACATGCTATCCGGAGCCACCGTTGCCAAGGACGAGGAAGCCGCCCGCCAGCGCCAGCTCAAGCGCTGCTTTAACCGCGACTTTACGCACGCCTATCAGGACGGTACCTCGGGTGACGAGATGATGAGTTACGAGCGCTCCAACAACCGCGGCCAGATCGTGGGCACGGTGCTCGGCAGCCACCTGGCCAACCGCGATGTGCGCGGGCTCAAGCCCGACGACCGCCGTCGCCGCGCCGCCATCGCCCGCATTGAGTTGTTTGAGCCCGTGGGCAAGGGCGACCTGCTGGAGCTTCGCCACGACGATGAGTTCGACCAGTTCCTGACCACCATCGCCGCCGATGATGCCGCTGCCGGCGATGTTATCGAGTGTCGCGTGCCCCGTAGCATGCCCGAGGGCTGCCGCGTGCGCGTGATTCGAAGCCAGCGCGCTATTGACGCTGCCAGCGCCGCGCTCAAGCGCGATGTGCTGCGCCTGCTTAAGGCGCCCTGCGCGCTGGTGGTGGTAATCGCGCTGCTCGTTCTGCCTTCAGTGTATACCTGGTACAACGTGGTCGGCTTCTGGAACCCCTACGACAACACGGGCAACTTGCGCGTGTGCGTGGTGAACGAGGACGCCGGCG
>OODE01001543.1_pt1 | contig 14355 bp, 11 predicted proteins | sample 1671771 | NCBI WGS metagenome assembly OODE01 (sample SAMN06348191, study PRJEB24527) | human gut metagenome | biome: human gut; feature: ankylosing spondylitis patient; material: feces | host: Homo sapiens | place: China | collected 2015-10 | reverse complement strand
CCTTTTGTCATGGTTGTCTCTCCTTCTTTCTTGTTTCTATTGTTTTAGTAAATTTATTCATTTACTTATATACTCTTTTATTTTCCAAAAAATGTTTACTGCTTTCAAAATTTCTCACAGTTTTCACAGTTTGAAGAATTTTCCCACAATCTTTCTTTCCATCTGTCTCCACTGCACTGCTCAGGTCAATTCCCCAAGGGTGTATTCGCTGTATTGCCTCCGGTATGTTCTCCGGATTCAGTCCTCCTGCGAGGAAATACGGCCGCTTTGTCCATCCTTCCAAAAGACTCCAATCAAATGTCTCGCCGGTTCCGCCTTTTCCGTGATCGAGAAGAATCAGATCTGCACTGCTCGCTGCCGCCGCATCAAGATCTTTTTTCTCCTGAATCGAAAATGCTTTCATCACTGGATGGTCTGTCAGACTTTTCAACTTCGTTATATATGCCTCATCTTCCTGCCCGTGAAGCTGAGCAATCTGAATGGTTCCTTCATTTAATAATTGTGCGACCTCGCCGCAGTCTTTATTGACAAATACTCCGACCGGGCAAATCTGCGATTCAAGATTTTGAACCAGTTCGCGAACTTTCGAAATGGATACATTTCTCCGGCTCTTTGGCACATCGATGATAAATCCGCAATAATCCGGTTTTGCCTCATTTATATAGGTAATATCTTCCGGGCGGCTCAAACCGCAGATTTTAATCTTGGGCATGTTCATTTTTTCTTGTCTCATACTATATCTTCCGCTAATTCATATCTAGCTGCCTTCCTGTCTGCTGCTTCAACTCCATCAGTGCTGCTTTCCGATCAGATTTTCTCATCAGAAGTTCTCCGATCAGTACCGCATCGGTTCCATTTTCATAAAGTGCTTTCATATCTTCCACTCCGCGGATGCCGCTCTCAGATACGAAAACTGTTTCCGAACTGACCATTTCTCTTAGCCGAATGCTATTCTTGATATCCACTGTGAAATCTTTCAGATTCCGGTTATTTACACCGATAATCTTTGCACCGATCTTCTGTGCTCTTAAGATTTCTTCTTCGTTATGTGTTTCTACCAAAGCAGATAGTCCGAGTTCGTCTGCCAGCTGATGATATGCTTTTAGTCTGCCATCTTCTAATACCGAACAGATCAGAAGTACTGCCGAGGCTCCCATTGCTTTCGCCTGATAAATCATGTATTCATCACAGGTGAAATCTTTTCTGAGTACTGGAATGGATACATTTTGCACGATTTCCTTCAGATACTCATCACTGCCCCGGAACCAAAACGGTTCTGTCAGACAGGAAATTGCTGCTGCGCCGCCTGCTTCATAGTCCCTGGCAATCTCCACATATGGAAAATCCGGTGCGATCAATCCTTTGGATGGAGACGCTTTTTTTGCCTCGCAGATAAAAGACAATCCTTCTGCCCGAAGTGCCTGTTCGAATACTGGGATTTGATCTTTAATTCCTTTTTCTTCCGCCTGTCTTCGGACCTCTTCTAATGGAACTATTTTCTTTTCTTCTTCGATCCGCTCTTTCGTGCGCTCGGTAATTTTCTCGAGTATATTCATACTATTTGTTCCTCTTTTTCTTTCAAGTTGCTTCTTCCATTCTCCCCTGCATAGCCGGGGATCAGACTTTTTATTTATTACTTTCTTCTTTAAACTGCTCCAGCTTCTTCAGTGCAAGTCCTTCGTCAATGATCTGTTCCGCTTTTCTTACACCTGCTTCGATTGAATCTGCTTTTCCTGCAAGATAGATTGCTGCTCCTGCATTCAGGCAAACTGCATTTCTCTTTGCTCCCTGCTCTTTTCCTGAAATGATATCTAATGTGATCTGTGCGTTTTCCTGAGGTGTTCCTCCTGTCAGTGCACCTTTTTCGCATCTCTCATACCCAAACTGCTCCGGTGTGATCTCATAGCTTGTAAATGTTCCTTCTTTAATCTCACAGACTGTAGTCGGTGCACACATGGAAATCTCATCTAACTTATCCTGTCCGTAAACGACCATTCCGCGGACAACTCCGAGATTCGCCATTACTCTTGCAAGTGGCTCTACAAGGCTTTCATCATAAACTCCCATCAGTTCCATGTTCGCTCCTGCCGGATTAGACAGTGGCCCAAGAATATTGAATACGGTACGGATACCAAGTTCTTTACGGATCGGTCCGACATATTTCATCGCAATATGATAATTCTGTGCAAATAAGAAACAGATCTGAATGTCTTTGAGAAGCTGTGTGCTGCGCTCTGGTGCGACATCGATCTTCACTCCAAGTGCTTCAAGTACATCTGCCGCACCGGACTTAGAAGATGCTGCACGGTTACCATGCTTTGCGACTGGGATTCCTGCTGCCGCAATCACAAGAGAGGATGTTGTTGAAATGTTAAATGAATTTGCTCCGTCTCCCCCTGTTCCTACGATTTCCAGCACATCCATGTCATGCAAAAGCTTGATGCAGTGTGCACGCATTCCCGCTGCTGATGCTGTGATCTCATCGATTGTCTCACCTTTCATGGAAAGTGCTGTCAGATATGCTGACTTCTGAACATCCGATGCCTTTCCTTCCATAATCTCATTCATTACTTCTTCTGCTTCTGTATAGGTGAGATTTTCTTTCTTTGATAATTTTATAATTGCTTCTTTGATCATTTCTTAATTCTCCTTCAATGCTTTTGCATAGTTAATAAAGTTCTCTATCATCTGAAGTCCCTGCGGTGTCATCACAGATTCCGGATGAAACTGTAACCCAAAGATCGGATATTCTCTGTGTTCCATCGCCATGATCTCGTTATCTTCGCTTCGCGCTGTCACAACCAGTTCTTCCGGTAGTGTCTCTTCCTTAACTGCGAGTGAATGATATCTTGCCACCTGGATTGGAAGTGTCAGATTCTGAAAGAGGACACTGTCTGTCTTTACGTCTTTCAGCTGTGATGTCTTCCCATGCATCAGCTGTCCGGCGTGACTTACCGTTGCTCCGAACGCTTCTGCCATTGCCTGATGTCCGAGACAAACACCGAGCATCGGAATCTTTCCTTTCAGCTTCTGAATTGCTTCGATACAGATTCCGGCATCAGAAGGTTTTCCCGGCCCCGGTGAGATTACTAGCGCCTCGGGCGCAAGTTCCAGAATCTTTTCCGGTGTGATTTGATCATTTCGAACGACCTTTACTTTTGAATCAATCTGATCTTTTTGTATGCCGCTTATTTCTGATTCTACTCCTGCGATAAACTGATACAGGTTATATGTAAAGCTGTCATAATTATCAAGTAATAGTATCATTCCAATCCTCCTTTCGCAGTTTCCACAGCCTGAAGTACTGCCCCTGCCTTATTTAAACACTCCTGGAATTCATTTTCCGGGATACTGTCTGCTACGATTCCGGCTCCTGACTGTACGCGAATGTATCCATTTTTCTTATAAGCAAGACGGATGGAAATGCATGTATCTACATTTCCTGCAAAATCGAGATAGCCGACTGCTCCTCCGTAGATACCTCTCTTCTCCTGTTCAAGTTCTGCGATAATCTCACATGCGCGGATCTTCGGTGCTCCGGAAAGCGTTCCTGCCGGAAGAATCGCATCTACTACGTCCAGTGCATCTTTATCTTTCCGAATCTTGCCTGTCACGGTGGAACCAATATGCATTACATGGGAATATCTCTGGATTTCCATATATTTATCAACTTTAACTGTTCCCGGCTGGCTGATCTTGCCGACATCATTTCGCCCAAGATCTACAAGCATGTTGTGCTCTGCAAGCTCTTTCTCGTCTGCAAGTAGCTCTTTCTCCAATTCCTGATCTTCCTCTTCGGTCACTCCCCGCTTCCTTGTACCGGCAAGAGGAAAAGTGCACACCTGTCCGTTTTCTAACTTCGCCAGCGTTTCCGGTGAAGCCCCTGCCACTTCAATATCATCACTTGAAAAGTAGAACATATACGGAGATGGATTCGAGGTTCGAAGCACCCGGTAGGTATCAAAAAGACTTCCTTTTGCCTTCGCTGTCAGCGGATTGGATAAAACGACCTGGAAAATATCACCTTCATAAATGTATTCCTTAGCTTTCTCAACCATCTTGCAATAATCTTCTTTATCCACTCCCGGATGGAACTCTTCTTCTAAAACAAGTGGTCGGAAATCTGCCTGCGCCCCACTTCGGATCAATCGTTCCATCTCTTCTAATTCCTGCTTCGCGTTCGTATAATTTTCTTCCAGATCACCTTCCAGCTTCACGCCTGTGATCAGGATCAGCTTCTGTCTGTAATTGTCAAATACGATGACACGGTCAAATAACATCAAGTCCGCATCCCGGAAATCTCTTACTGCCGTTTTTGCTGCTGTCTTTCCTGTAGTCTCATTCTTCTCTTCCAGGACTGGCTTCAATGTCGGTTCTGCATATTTGATGTAGTCATAAGAAAAATATCCGACAAGCCCTCCGGTAAATGGAGGAAGTCCCGGAACAACCGGACTTTTATATGCTTCGAGAATTTCTCTTAGAACCTTTCCCGGATGGTCGGTTAAAACTTCCCGTCTGGTCTTATCCTCATCTTCATGCCCTTCGCTGATGATCACACGCCCATCGGTACAGGTGATCTCCATCGTTGGTGCATATCCAAGGAAGGAATATCTTCCCCACTGCTGTCTGTCCTCCGCACTTTCCAGCAGATAGCAATGCTTGCTTGCCGCCCGCAGCGTCCGCATCACACTAATCGGCGTAAATGCATCTGCATACAGCTCTTTGCTGATCGGAACTCGCTTGTATCTGCCTTGTTCAGCGTAGGATCTGATTTGTTCTAATGTCTTGTCCATGTGTATTCCTCCTTGAAGTTATGCTGCAAAATAAATTTCTCTTTTATCTCGATAGGAAATATATGTTTATGGTAGAAAAAAAGTCCCTGACAGAATATTCCTATTCTGTCAAGGACGGTAAATCTAAATCTTTTCCGCGGTGCCACCTTGATTCACGGGTACACTCCCATGCGCTCTGTAAGATACTAACATATCTCCGGCAACTGACGTATGCCCACACGTCACAGAGTACTCGGATTCTCAAATCCTTTGACTGTGCCCTCAGCGGTCCATTTGGCAACCTGCATCTCGATCCGGCTCTCAGCTTCCCGGACTCTCTGTGCGCGCATAATTACTTTGATCTCCGCTTCATCGGTTTAAAGCGTTATTCCATTTGCTAAGAGTTTATCACTTTAAAGCGATAGTGTCAATGCACTATTTTAATCTTTTTCGCGAAATTGTTGAAAAATTTTCTCAATTTTCTTGTCTTTATTTTCTTTTTCTCTTCCATGCAAATCCGCCAACTCCTGCTCCGAGTGAGGAGAATGCAAGTCCTAATAAGCCAAGAACATTTGCCGGATCACCTGTCTTTGCGGCTTTTGATCCACTTGTTCCTTTGGAGGCTGATCCATCCGTAGTTGTTCCGGCCTTCTTTGTAACAGTTGGAGTTGCACTTCCATTCTGGCTTCCATCCTGTTTTCCATTCTTTACAAGTGCTTTGATTGCTGAATTCAACTTATCTGTTGCTTTATCAACTTTTTCCTGGCTTTCTTTTGCATTCAATGCGCTCTTAGCGTCTGTCAGTGCACTCTGCAATGCCTTCCAGCTGTCAACTGTGTAATCAGCTTCTTTCAGAGCTGCCGCATCACTGATTACTTTCTCAAGGGAAGAAGTATCAACTGCTGCCGGCTCTTCTATCTTAACAAGTGCTTCAATAGCTGCGTTGAGGTGGCTTACTGCCTCGTCTACAGTTGCCTGAGTTTTTGGATTTTTCAATTCATCTTTTGCTTCCTGAAGTTCCATCTGCATAGATGCCCAGCTTTCCGCTGTGTATTCAGCTTCTTTCAGGGCTTCTGCTTTTGCAATAGCTGCCTCAAGATTTGTTGTTGTGATTGTTTTATCCTCAGATGCTTTTACAATGTTCTCCTCTGTTGCCTGGAATTTGTATGTCACGTCATTATATCCCAGTGCTGTCAGTGTAATGGTCCAATATCCTGTTCCATCCGTTCCTTCCGGAAGTGTACAACGAAGAGAATCTGTCAGTCCAAGCTGGATTCCCATTGCTTTGTGCATCCAGTTATCTGCTGCAAATTTTGTTCCATAAGTAGCTTTTGCATTTGTATATGTGCTGTCATCTCCATAGTAAGTCCATGTAACAGTCTGGAGATTTGATCCAAGATCACCATATTTTCCTGTCAGATCAACTCTTAAGAATTCTCCATAAGATCCGCTTGCTTCTTTTACTTTCAGCCCTACTTCCTCTGCTGTTGGTGCTGTCTTGAGTGCCTGATCTTTGATTCCGGACTCTGATCCATTATTCACTCTTGCAGAGAAACTGAAGGATCCATTCTCATTCTTTGTTGCTGTTTTCAGACCGTTTGTATTCTCTGTTACATTAGCAACCAGTCCTGTATAGCTTACCAGATTCTTTTCTGAATATCCTCCTGCAAGTTCACTTCCGTTTTCGATCACACGATAGCTTGCTTTCAGTGCATCCAGATCAGATGTTTTTACTTTCACCGGCACATATTTCAGTCCGAGTACATCATACTCTGTCATCTTTGTTGTTGCACCGGATTCCTCTGTGATCTCTCCTCTGTTAAATGTAATCTTGCTTCCGTCTGTCAGAACTGCAGTAGTTCCATCTGTCCAGTACTCTACTGCATACTCTTTTCCATTTTCCGCCTTGATTACTGCGTTGCACTGGAAAGAACCTCTGTGAAGTCCATGATTTACTGTAGCTCTTGTTACAGTATCGAATGCACCCTTGTCAGACTCTCCTTTTGAATCCTTTGCATCTGAAGAAGATGTATCTCCTGCTGCCTGCACATTTTCAGCAGCCCAGTACTCTGCCCAGCTAAGTCCTACATATGCGTAAGTATACTCACTCTCCTGGGCTACAGTATAAGTAAATTCACAATCCTTTGCATAGCCTGTTGCTTTCACTGTGATCTTAAATTCCTGTCCATTTTCTGCATTCTTAAACGGAGCTGCAGTTGTATCAATTGTTCCATCTTCTTTAATGATCTTCACTGCACGTTTTCCTGTTGCTGCATACTCTGTTCCGTCAACTGTTACGGATTTGATCTTCTTTACATAAGAAGTTACATCATCTGCTGCATATCCTTCTGCCGCTACAAGTGCTGCACTTTCACTATTAAATACAACCGGTACAGCTTCTGTTGTTAATTCAAAATCTGTCTTAAGATCTGCATATTTTCCAGATTTATCAGATACTTTCAGAGTATATCTTCCTGTCTCAGCGCCCTTTGTCTTATAGGTAAGTACTCCTTCTTTTACTTGAACATCCTCAAGACCTTTAACTGTATATTCTGCCTGATAATCACCAGGAAGGCCTTCTACAGTTACATTTACTTTTCCACTTTTAACATCTGCATTCTCTGCTGCGACAGTTCCATTGAATTTAATTGGCACATACTGATCTGCATCAATCTCATAGATTCCATTATCTGTGTAATATGTGATTTTATTGATCGTCTGGCCCATCATCTTTTCATAATCTTTTGAGTTCAGTGTATTTCCATGAGATGTTGTCACAAATCCGGTACTCCATGCCAGTTCTTTCTTTTTCCAGATATTTTCAAGATGACGAAGTCCGTAGTTGTCTCCTTCTTTTGTACTGATCACAACTCCGTATACTGTATTAACTGTATCTGGGAGTCCATTTACATCTAATTCATAATCTCCATACTTCGTGTCTGTTGTAAAATCGATTGATGCATCACTCAACTTCTGTGCAGTTGCACCTTTCACTTCACTAAAACTGAATGAACCATCTGCATTTACTGTTGCTTCTTTATAATAGGAAGGAGTCTCACTTAAAATATAGTAAGAATAGCTTGCACTCTGGAATAACGCATCTTTTCCGTTATATTCCGTTGTTGTTTCCTTTCCTTTCATGTTCACTGTGATAGAAAGCTTGCTGTCATCTGTAATCTGTGTATAGTTTTTCAGCACAGATGCATCACTGATCTTAACCGGATATGTAATACCTGTAATGTCTGTTCCATCGCTGTTCACATGATAAGAACCAGCTGCAAGTGTTGATCTTGTTTTCGCTTTTGTAGCGGAGGATACACTGTCTGCTCCTGCTACCTGATCAGCTGCATAAAATTCAGAATATGGAATATTCATCAACACATACGTTTCTTTCGCAACTTCTGCCTTTTTCAATGCCTTCACTGCTGTATTTAGCTCGTCTGCTGCTGTGTCTACCGCGCTCTGAGATTCTTTTGCTGTCAGGGCAGCTTTGGCTGCTGTCAGCTTCGTCTGCATTGCACTCCAACTGTCTGCTGTGTAATCAGCTTCTTTCAGTGCTTCAGCGGCTGTGATTGCAGCTTCCAGTTTTGTTGTGTCAACTGTTACTGCTTCGTTTGCTGACTTGATTGCAGCAAGTGCAGCTTCTTTCACTGCCTTTGATGTACGTGTTGCACCACTAACAGAATCCCAACCATTAATTGTATCTTCTGTTGCAGCCTTTCCTACAAGCATTTTCTGGATTCCTTTCGATTTTGAAACAGCTTTTGCAAAATAGGAATCACTCTCCGCGTTATATCCTTCCCCTGGAGTCACAGTGATGGCTGAAAACTTGCCATCCTCCACCTTCAGGCTGACTTCAACGTCATACTCATTCCATTCGTCTTCATTTTCGTCATCCTCTGCAGTTCTTGCCACGTGGGCTGTCTTTGTATAAGTTCCATCCTTCGCAGTCTGACTTCCTGTTGCCGCAAAGATGGTTGACGGACAAAGTCCTACTACCATAGACATTGCCACTGCCATGGACATTGCCTTTACTTTCATTTCTTTGTTTTTCATAGAAACCTCCTGTTTAACTAAAATAGTTACATACAGATCCTGCCTGTCGCAGTTCTGCTTTCCTGCTTCCGCAGGGAATATATTATCAAGTTAGCTTTTACTAACCTATAACCCCAAAAAATTTTTACATCTATACTGTCCTTACAGCTTCTTTCTTCACAACCGGTAAAATCTTTCCTGCGACAATTCCTATCACGAATCCTGTTACTGTCCCGGCTACAAGAAGAACCGGCAGATAATAAATCAGTTTCAGATTCTCCACCACTGCCATCGCAACAAGAATCTGTCCTATATTATGAAAGACGCCGCCAGTGATACTTACTCCTACAATGGAAATTCCATCCATCTTCTTTACAAGTACCATGGCAAGAAGGCTGACAACCGCCCCTGCCAGACTGTAAATAATCGACATTCCATTTCCAAAAATAAATCCTGTCAGAAGTACACGCAGTACAGATACCGCCAGTACCTCCGGCGTTTTCAGAAAATAAAGACCTGTTACAGTGACCAGATTGGCCACTCCAAGCTTCATCCCCGGCACTCCAAAATTAATTGGGATCAGGCTTTCCACATAACTAAAAATCATTGCTAGCGCAACAAGCATTGCCATATTTGCAAGTTTTTTATTTCTATTCATATATTCTCCTTTACAGTCGAACAATTGATTTATTTAGAAATTGTATCCGGTAGATCTTCCTTTTCACTTTGAGAATCATCAGAATTCTCAACCTCTTCTATTTCTACAACCAACTTATGTGGCAGGCAGACAATTGTCTGCGTCCGGTTATTGATCTTCCCCTGCTCTTCGCAATATCCATCTGGACAGTCAGCCTCTTCCATATACGCTTTTCCATCCTCGATCCGGACACGGTTGTAAAAGTCTCCTTCTTGTACTTCGACTACCTGGTCTTCATCCAACGAATATCTTCCGTAAACTTCTCCGTCCACCTTGATCACAACCTGTTTTTCCTGATTTTCTTTTTGCTCGCTATCCCTTGCCTGTACATACTGCATCAGGTTCATCACAAGAAACAGTACACATGCCACAAAGAGGACTCCGCTTCCTAATAACAGATCTTTTCTCTTCATCTATTACACTCCTGCCCAGATCATAATTACAAGTAACAGAATTGCCCGAAGAATCGTAAACCAAAATTCATTTCCCTTCAGACCTTTGATTCCTGTATGGATATGCTTCTTTGGACAGGTATCAATACATTTTTGACATTGGAAACAATCTCCCTCGACTTTGATCGAGCCGTCTTCTGGAAGTCCGATCCCGGATGGGCATTTCTTCGTACATCCACTGCAACCTTTGATGCAATTTTCTCTGTCGCGGTGCAATGCGAAGAACGGAAGCACCGGAAGCAATGAGAATACAGCTCCCATCGGACACAGATTCCGACAGAAAAATCTTTCTTCCAGGCACATTCCTACAATGATAAAAATTAGTAGTATCACTCCCGGCAAATATCCCTGCAAGTGGAAATTTCCTGCATGCAACATAGAAAAAACATCCCACGGGCTTGTCCCTCTTGCCTTTCCGTATACTCCCGCAAAACAAAGTACTGCAATCACGGTCAATACCAGATATTTCAGATAACTTAACTTCTCCGCGATCTTTTCTGAAAGCAGCACCGGCTTTTTCTTTCTCTTCTTAAAGCACCAAAGATAAAATGCATGAATTCCATCTCCCAGACTTCCGAATGCACACGCGAATCCACAAAAGAATCTTCCGAAAAGAATCGTATACGCGCAGAGAACTATAAGCACCGTTACAAAAGAGGTCATCCCGATCGCCTCGCTTGCCCCTATCTGTGTGAAAATGTATTTCACGCCGGCAAACGCCGCTGTATACACAGATGGCAGAAACAGAAAATAGAGAATCTGAATCAATGTGCGAAGCCATGTATGCAATTTTTTAATTTCTTTTGCTTTTAAATTATGTATATTCAACTTCTTCAAACTACTTTACCGCCTGTTCCAATGCCTGTTCTGTTGCATCTTTAATTCCTGTTGAACTGAACGTTGCGCCGCTGATCGTATCAACTTCTACACTCTGCGCCTCTATGATCTTCGGAATGATATCTTCTGCCATCGCAAGATATGCGCTGTCTTCCTTCTCTGCAGATGTCACTTCTACCGCTTCAATCTTTCCATCTTTTACAGTAACTTCTACCGCAACCGTTCCACCAAATCCATCCGCTTCTCCGATATAGGTTCCATCCTTGTATCCTGCTCCATCTCCTGAATCACTCCCTGACTCAGAATCACTGCCGGCACCAGATGACTGTACCTCCAACTGTGCATTCAGTTTTGCGATTTCCTCATCCTTCGCACGGACATCCAACACTTCGTTATATCCGAAAAGGACACCGACGATTGCCAACAGACTAAACAGTCTTACGATAAACTCTTTCATCCTACTGTGCCTCCGTCTCTTCTGGTCTCAAAGCCGTTTCCAGTGCCTTTTTGCATCCGTCAATAATCGCATTCGAAGAACAGGTTGCTCTGGACACCGTATCGATTTCTTCCGGCATTCCTTTGGTAATAATCTGAGAAACGACACCTTTTTTACTGGACGTTCCATTTGCCGCTTTTTTGATGTAACTGTCGTTCTCGCTGCCTCCATCTCCAGCAATTTCCGTAATGGATACAATTTTGTCATTTCGTATTGTCACCTTCATAGAAAGCTGATACTCTGTAAAATCTTCATCCTCATCCGGTTTACACGGTACACTCACCTCATAAGTTCCATCGATGTATTTTGTCTTCACTTCTTCCTCTTGATCTGACTTCTTTTTCTCAAGCTGTGCAACTGCAAGGTTCAGATTCTCCATCGCTTTGTCTACCGTCTCCTGTTTCACCGAAGTCTGTCCTGCTGTTTCGAGCATTTCTTTTGCGTCCTGAAGACGAACCGCCAGTACAGACCAACTGGCTTCTGTATATTCTTCTTGCACCAGTGCTTCTGCTGTCTTGATTGCCTCTTCCAGCTGCGTTGTATCTGCCTTCTCCTCGATGGTTTCCCCATTTGTTACTTTTTCTGCCTGCTTTAATGCATTTTGGATTGCCCCGAGAATTCCTTTTGAACTGTAGGTTGCACCTGACACAGTATCGACTTCCGTCCTCTGCGTCTTAAGTACATTTTTCACAACTCCCATTGCGCGCTGGAAGAATGCCTCATCGTCCGAAGTCTCTGTGATCAGAATTGCTTTGATTGATTTTTCCTGAATCACAACCGCCACCGAGACATTTCCGCTGTAGCCTTCTGCTGTTCCGTAATAAATTCCTTCTTTATACGGGAAGTTTCCTGTTGCGGCGGATGTGTCCTGATTCTGGTTTCCATTATTTCCTGCATTCCCAGCTTCTCCGGAAGTCGTTGTCCCACTTGTACTTACTGCCGCCTGACTCAGCGCATTCCGAACTGCCTGGATGATTCCGACCGAACTATAAGTTGCCCCCGACACAGTATCTACATTGGTACTCTGATTCTGTATGATCGTATTGATCAGAGCAGATGCCTTAGAAATGTATTCGCTTCCGTCCTGATTCTCCATAATCTGAATTGAAGTGATCTTTCCGCCACTAATCTCAACTTTTACTTTCAGTGTTCCGCCAAATCCGGTTCCTGTTCCGTAATAGGTTCCATCCTTATATGCTGATGGGTCTTCCACTGCTTGGACAGAAGTGGAACTTCCAGCTGCCGCGCCGCTACCAGACTGTGACTGACCTGTTGTTCCGCTGTCTTTCTCTCCGGTCAGTGCATTCTTCACCGCACTGATGATTCCCCGGGAACTATAGGTTGCACCGGATACCGTATCGACATCCAGTGTCTGACCTTCTATGATCTTGTCAATCACTGCCTGTGCACGTTTAAAAAATGCCGCATCATCCGAAGAACTCAGAATATCGATTGCAACAATCTGTTTATCTTTAATTTGGACGGCAACTGTGATATCTCCCGCATAACCTGTTCCGGTTCCTTTATAAACACCATCTGTCAGATCAAAAGAACCTTTTGCCACTTGTGCCTGCTCTTCTGACTTTGTAGTCTCTTCTTTTACAAAATCCGTTTGCTCCTGCGCTGCATAAACCGGTGGCTGATATCCACCCAGGGAGCCTGCTACACAGGATGCCACAACTGCTACCGAAAGTACCGGTGCAAATGGTTTCAGCTTCTTTCCTGTCTCTTTTAAATCCATTTTTGTCCTCTCATCTCTGATTTTGTCTTATACTTTCTATCGGATAATCTCAACCGTTCTCTCCGTTGAAAAATCATTTTCCAATCCTTCTGTTACATATAGCGTCCCGTTATCACTCATAAGGATTGCATCAAAATCATCCTTATGTTTTCTCCAGAAATCTGCCGCTTTCTCTTCTCCCATAATAAAAAGTGAAGTAGAAAGTCCATCTGCCAGTGTTCCGTCCGTACTTACAATTGTTACAGATACAAGTCCGCTTTCTGCCGGGTATCCGGTCTTTGGATCAATGATGTGATGATACGTCACACCATCCTGTTCAAAATACCGTTCGTATCCCCCTGAAGTGATAACAGCCTTATCCTGAACACTCAGAATTCCCAGATAATCTTCTGTGTCATCGGGACTCTGCACTGCAATCTTCCATTTCGTTCCATCTGTCTTTGTTCCAAGTGCCTGCACATTTCCGCCAAGATTCACTAATCCGCTTGAGATTCCATTTTCTTTGTAAATGTCCATAATTCTGGATGATGTATATCCTTTTGCAATTCCTCCGAGATCAATTTTCATTCCTTCTGCGCCAAAAGAGATCTTTTTCGTTGCTTTGTCATAAGAAATGTTTCCCGCATCAGTAAGTGGAAGAAGTTGATCCAATGCCTCCTGTGAAGGAACCCGGAAATTCTGTGTCGGGAATCCCCATGCTTCCATCACCGGATAAATCGCAATGTCAAATGTACCATCTGTCTCCTGATAAAGTTCCAATGCGCGTTCCGTCAAATAGCCTGCATCTTCGGAAAGCTCTGCACTTCCATCTGCGTTCAGTTTTGCGATCTCGCTGTCTGCATCTCCTGTCGATAAAAGTGCATCCAGACGCTCAATCTCTGCCTGTGCCGCATCAACAGCTGCCTCTGCGTTTTCTCCATACGCAGTCACTGTCATATAGGTATCCATTGCAAAAACATCTCTGGATGCTTCTTGAATATCATCCAACTGGTTCTGTGCACTTTCTGACGATGTTTCGGATTTATCTGCTGTCTTACTGTCTGTCTTCTGTCCGCATCCGACCAACAGAGCCGATGCACAAAGACAGACTGCAAGTAAACATTTTATATTTTCTAATTTCATGTAATCGCTCCAAGTTATACTTTTCTAACTCGTGTTAGTCTAACTAACTTCGTAAGTATACAGGATGTCTATTATCCAGTCAATTGGATTTTTATTATTTGAGAACTTTTCTCATTTATCTGTTTTTAACTTATATATTTTTCTCATTAACAAAGAATGTGCCTCGGCACATTCTTGCGCCTGCGGCGGTCGCTTGCGACACC
>OODE01001538.1_pt1 | contig 14389 bp, 12 predicted proteins | sample 1671771 | NCBI WGS metagenome assembly OODE01 (sample SAMN06348191, study PRJEB24527) | human gut metagenome | biome: human gut; feature: ankylosing spondylitis patient; material: feces | host: Homo sapiens | place: China | collected 2015-10 | reverse complement strand
TCCATTAAAGTTCAGTCCATCTACCTGTCGAAACGAAACAAAAATTGTCGGATACTGGTTCATCCACGCATCGCACAATGCCTGGTTTTCTGTAATTTTCAGTCCCTCAAACAGTTTTCTGCTCTCCTTGCGGATGTCGAAGAAGCTTTCCAGCATGCTCATGCCCAATGTCTTGCCGAAGCGCCGGGGACGGGTAATAAGCGTTACTTTTATCCCCGTTCTGCTGAGCAGCTCTCCTATTAATTCCGATTTATCAATATAGTAATACTCATTTTTACGAATTTCTTCAAAATCCGAAACTCCAACAGGAATGTTCATTTCTTCCATCTCTGCTGCTCCTTTCGTGCAGCCATGCACAGATTTTTCATTGCTTCTATGCTACCATGAATCTCGTGTTTTTACAAGAAAAAGCTCTGCTTACTGCGGCTATTCTGGCTTCCGCTCATTCTGCGTAATTTGCTATAAGCCATAACAAAAAATGGCCCGGCTCCATTTCTGAGGCCGGACCGTGTGCACTCTGCTGCGCTTATCTTTTCATTTTCTCCCAATCATGACCTCTTTTAGCAGCAAAGATCCACAATCACCTGCGCAAAGATCTTCGCGCTCATTGTGAGCTCATCAACCACCGCGAACTCGTCCGGGCCGTGCATGTGGTTCTCGGTCTCCGGAAGGGCAGCGCCGAAAGCAACACCGTTCTTTAAATTGTGGACATAGGTTCCGCCGCCAATGGCGATACACTCGCCCTTTCGACCGGAATATTTCTCGTATGCGGCGAGAAGCGTCTTCACAAACTCAGAATCTGCCGGTACATGGTGCGGCGGCTTCATTTCTTCTGTATTGAAGGAGATTCCATCTGCTTCCATTTTTTCACGGATCACATCGATGGTGTTTTCCTTTGTGGCGCAGATCGGACAGCGGCTGTCGAATTCGCCCTCTAAACTTTTCTCGGAAATATCCAACATGCTGAATGCCAGTGTCAGCTCGCCGGACTCCTCATCGCTCATCTTGATTCCAAGCGCTTCGCCGTACCAGTCACCGTGCGGCATCAGGCGGTTTAACGCGCGGACTGCCTTTACCTGTCCGCATTCCGCCAGCGGAAGACGCTCGATCAGGGATAAGAGTCCTGTCAGGGCATTCTTTCCTTTCCACGGTGCCATTGCATGGCCGTTTTCGCCAGCTGCAGCAATCTTCAGGCAGCCATCCTCAGAGGATACCGTGAACCGGATTCCAAGCTCCTCTTCCATGCTCTTTGCGAGAGTTTCTGTCTCATCTCCGTCAAGACCCTCAAATAATGCCTCTGCCGCGCCCGGAACCACATTCGTCTTCGTTCCGCTGTGGAAGGATACCATCTTCGGAAGACGGTCAGACGGCTCGAACTCTGCCGTAAAATTACCTCCGATCCGGCCTTTCTCGATATTGATCACCGGGAAGGACGCATCCGGGGAGAAGGTCATCGGAGCTTCCTTTTCCACACTGTAGTAGTGGGTGATATCGGAGCTTCCGCACTCCTCGTCAGTGCCAAGGATCAGGCGGACGTTCTTTTTCATCGGGATTCCAAGTTCATTTACGGCACGCATCGCGTAGAGGGCAGCAATTGCCGGTCCCTTATCGTCCGCGGTTCCGCGGCCATAGATCTTTCCGTCTTTTACTACCGGCTCAAAAGGTTCTGTAACAGTCCAGCCGTCTCCGGCCGGAACAACGTCCAGATGTGCCAGAATATCGAGCTGTGCCTTTTTGTCATTCATATCAACGGTTCCAACATAGTTGTCATAGTTGTTGATGGCAAAACCGTAGCATTCCGCAATATGCAGAGCTGTACGCAGCGCCTCGGAGCACCCTTCCCCATAAGGTTTTCCGATACGGTAAGACCCCTTCACACTGTTGATCCGGCAAAGAGCTCCGATGTCCTCCAGCATTTCTTTCCTGTGCGCGTCAATATACCGGCTGATCTTCTCTTTATACATAATTTCCGCCTCCATATTTCTTTTGTTATAACCCATTTTACAGACATGCGGGACCGTCTCATCCCAGGCGTCTCCGAGATCGTAAAGCCAGCCCCGCTTATATCATATTTATTCTGTGCGCCAGTTATTGGCTGCATGCCTGATCACAAACCCGCACTTACGCGCTTTATTGTCTGCTTCGCAGGCGTTTCGTTCGTTTACCTTATTTCATGAATCCAGCTAAGATCTCATTTACGATCTTGCCGTCTGCCTTCCCCTTTACGAGCGGCATCAGGGATTTCATGATCTTTCCTTTGTCCTTCGCTGTCGGGGCTTCGATTCCAAGCTCTGCAAGAACCTTTGCGATCGTCTCCCTGATCTGGTCCTCGGTCATATCTGCCGGAGCGAACTCCTGATATACAGCCAGTCTCTTCTTTGCCTCTTCGATGATATCAGCGCGGTCTGCCGGAGCGGTATCGATCGTCTCTTTGACCTGCTTGATCTCTTTCTTTACGATCGCGTTCTCCTCATCCTCGGTGAGCGGAGCTTCGCGCTTGTCGATCTGCGCGTTCTTTAATGCGGAGAGAAGCATGGAAAGGGAATCCTTTCTCTCTTTATCTTTTGCTTTCATCGCCTCGACCATAGCTGCTCTTACAACATCGATCTTACTCATCTTATATTCCTCCTGTCTATGCGGTATTCCCAGTCGAAACAGCTGGTTCCGCATGTTCCTGTGATGATATATTCCATAAAACTGTTTGCGGCTGTTCAGCATTTTCACAGTTACAACAGTTTTTACAGTCTGGAAAATCAATCTGCATCTGTCCTGTTTACTGAACAATCACATTAGTTCTTTCCAAACTCACTGAGTTTTAAGTTCGGATTTCTCTCCTCGACCATGCCGACACTCCAGCTGTTGATGAATAACAATAACGGATTGCCCTTGAGGTCGCAGATACGCTTCATATCGGATGTACCCTGGATCTTCGCCACATCCACTTCCTCCGGGTTCTCAACCCAGCGGATATACTCGAACGGAAGCTGTTCCAGACGGACATCGACATTGTACTCGTTCTTTAAGCGGTAAGTCAGGACCTCAAACTGCAGGACACCGACAACGCCGACGATGATCTCCTCCATACCGGTATTGAACTCCTGGAAGATCTGGATCGCACCTTCCTGAGCGATCTGGTTGACGCCCTTTAAGAACTGTTTTCTCTTCATGGTATCGATCTGGCGCACACGTGCAAAATGCTCCGGCGCGAAGGTCGGGATTCCCTCAAAAGCAAATTTCTTTCCAGGTGCGCAGATAGTATCCCCAATAGAAAAAATACCCGGGTCAAAGACACCGATGATATCACCTGCATAAGCCTCCTCCACAACATGACGGGATTCTGCCATCATCTGCTGCGGCTGAAGAAGTCGCATCTTCTTGTCTCCCTGCACATGATAAACCTCTTTTGTCGCATCAAACTTACCTGAACAGATCCTCATAAATGCGATACGGTCTCTGTGAGCCTTGTTCATATTCGCCTGGATCTTAAATACAAAGGCTGAAAAATCATCACTCATAGGATCTACCGATCCGCAGTCTGCAGTTCTCGGAAGTGGAGAAGTGGTCATCTTCAGGAAATGCTCCAGAAATGTTTCCACACCAAAGTTGGTAAGAGCAGAACCGAAAAATACCGGTGTCAGCTGTCCTTTGCTGACCTCTTCCTGAGAAAACTCCGCACTTGCGCCATCCAGAAGCTCGATTTCTTCCATCAGCTGCTCTTTCTGCTCAGGATCCATGATCTCATCTGCACGGGGATCATTAATATCAATCTCTTCTATCACACCTTCCTTGGTACCCTTCTGTGTATCGGAGAAGGTAAGGATCTTCTTTGTATTACGATCAAACACGCCCCGAAATTTCTTACCGGAGCCGATTGGCCAGTTGATCGGACAGGTTGCAATACCAAGCTCTTTTTCGATCTCATCCAGAAGATCAAAAGTATCGTTGGCATCTCTGTCCATCTTATTGATAAAAGTAAAGATCGGAATGTGTCTCATAACACAGACCTTGAAAAGCTTACGAGTCTGTGCCTCAACACCCTTGGATCCATCAATGACCATAACTGCTGAATCCGCAGCCATCAATGTACGGTAGGTATCCTCGGAGAAATCCTGATGTCCAGGTGTATCCAGAATGTTTATACAATATCCGTCATAATGGAACTGAAGAACGGATGAAGTTACGGAAATACCTCTTTCCTTCTCGATTTCCATCCAGTCTGATACTGCATGGCGGGCCGTAGCCTTACCCTTTACACTTCCGGCCAAATTGATGGCCCCACCATACAGCAGAAATTTTTCTGTTAATGTTGTTTTACCGGCATCCGGATGAGAGATGATGGCAAATGTTCTTCTTTTTTCTATTTCTTTCGTATACTTCGACACGTGAGCCTCCTGTATATTCTCTGATATCTCTATTTTACTATAACCTTTCCTATTCTAGTATAGACAAGGCTTTGCTGTCAAGGCAATTCAGTCGTAAATTCCCTCTGTATCAATAGTCTGATCGTTCTGGATATCTGCAGCCGTCTCTGCGTCCTCAGATGTTTGATCCGTCGGATCGCTTTCCACAGATGCAGCGGTATCCTGCACCTCATCACCTGTACTTTCCGCATTATCCTCTGCACCTCCCGTATTTTTTTCAGCTTCATCTGCAGTATTTATAACATCCGATGCATTTTTACTTTGACTCAGAGGCGTGATCACAATGCTCTCTGCTGCCACACCGGTTTTCCTCTTTACAATATCCTCGATCTGTGCACGTTTTGCATCCTCCAGATCTGCATCCGGCACCACAACATCCGCAGTTTCGCCCGTCAGATTTACGATCACATTTTCAAAGCCCTTCGCCTCCAGAAGAAGCTCTGCAGCCGCCTCTTTTTCTGTAAAATCTGTCATGGAAACCATTGTGTTAATGGCATTCTGTTTTTCCTCATCGCTGATGTCTTTATTACTGATGATCGCCTGCAGGTCCGCTTTGTTCTGGGAACGCACCTGCTCCCTGCTGACTTTTGCCTGTGCTGCAAAATCCGAAGCACCGGTAAGTACGGCCTCGCCCGGGGATGCGGTATCCATCACCTCCGACTGGGTTGTGCCATCTGCCCCGTTCTCATCCAGAAGGGCTGTTTCATCGGTCAGGTCATAATTCACATCGTCCAGGATACTGCTGCTGTCCGTACTCGTCTCCTTATCCTTAAATCCCAGATCCACATCTGCGAAATTCAGATATCCGGCCACAGCAATGAGAATGGCCAGCGAGGTGATGATTACCTGATTTTTCTTCATGATCTTTTTCACTTCTACTCTCCTCATTTCATTTTCATTATTCTAATTTTATTAGCGTCGATCTGAAATAATGCCATAATTGCCTGCTGAATATTCTGGACTGTCACTGCGCTGCCTGCTCCCTGGGCCGCCACCAGCACACCGGTAATTTCATCATTGCCGCTTATGGAAAAGTTTTCCGTATTTCCCTCATCCCCGGTCATAATGATCACTTCCACTTCGCCTACTCCTTCCACATTGGAAAGCAGTTCCTCAAGACGGCTCTCCAGGCGGGTTTTCTCCGCATTCTGATCCTCTGCTGTTTTACTGTTCTTTCGGGTTACCGGAAGCCCTGCCACCAGAAGAAGGATTCCCAGAAGAAGGAAAACTCCCCACTCCTTCCATCCCATCCTCAGAAGCCAGGATCTGATACTGTCCTTTCCTGAGTCCGCAGATTCTTTCGAGCTCATTTTTCACCGCCTCCCTCTGTTTTTCTGTGACTGTTCCATAAAGTGTTATGGTCAGCTGAAGCTCTTTTTCCATATCTACTTCTGTTTTTGCCGAAAAAATCCCTTCTTTCCTGAGGATACCCTGAACCTGATTCTTCAGCTCCTGTTCATATGCGCCTTTAAGAAATGTTTCCCTTATTCCTTCTGCTTCTGTCTCCATACGTACCTGTTCTTCTCTCCCATAATTATTGCTGAATCCGGACAGAAATTCCTCACTTTTTCCCACTACGGCAAATATAGGTGTACAGATCAAAAGCACTAACAGAAACCCCATAAACAGCCGTATATACTGCTCATAACGCTTGTCAGGCAGAATATGCAGAAGTGCTGTAGTAAGTACATGAAAAAAAGCCAGGCTTTTCATCCACTGATAAAGTTCTGTTCTCATCCCAATCCTCCTCCTGCCATCAGGATCAGAAATGTGAGCATACATAAAATTTCCGCAGTAAACAGGATTCTCATCAGAAGTGCACATCCCTCTGCCATGGTGCCAAACGCTTCTACCAGCCGTTTGTCTGATACAGGCTGCGCCACAGCCGCCAAAAAGCGATAGGTCAGTGACAAAAGTCCATATCGGACCAATGGCCCCGCCCCCACTGCCAGGATCACCAGCAAAAGCGCAATACCCAGACTGTTTCTTACAAGAACAGCTGTGGTAAGGACTAGTTCCGTAACTGCATTTACCGCGCCCCCGATCCCAGGAAGAGCACCGGCAGTTTTTCCCACAGCACTCCGCTTCAGAGAATCCATTACCGGAGCTACAAGACCACGCACCACCTGCAGTCCTGCTGCCACTCCAAGTAATGTCCGAAGCCCCCAGGAGATCACAGTCTCGATCAGTTCAGCCATTTTTCCCAGCATTTCTTCCCTGGAAAGATGATTCACGAATCTCAGAAGAATATATAAACTCACTCCGGGAAGCAGTACTCGTTCCAGGATCCATTGAAAAAGCCACACCAGAAGCAGTACTCCCTGATAAAAAGCAGCTGCACTGGATGCACCTGACGCTGCTGCCACTGCCATAAAATACACCGGTGAGAGTTCCTTCATAAACTCCGTGATCCACGCAAGCATTGAAAGCAGTGATGCACTCAAACCGGAAAAGCTGTTCATCAGAAGAGTAAAAACAAGAAGATACACCACATAAAAACTGATTTCTCCCACCTGTCCGTTATCAAAGGCACCGGCAAACCCGGAAAAAACAGCAGCAAACAACAGCAGAAGCAACAACTTCAAAATCAGTTCTTTTTCTCTTTCAATACCATAAAAAAGGAGACTGTGCAAAAATTCCCGCACACTCTCCTCCGAAAGCACCTCTTCCCCTGACAACAGTCTGTGAAACGCTTCTATAACAGAAAATGTTTTTTCTCCAAGCATCTCATCTACCATGGACTGCAGGTCGGTAAGCTCCATCTGATCTGTGATCTGGTTTTCCGCCGAAGAAGCATAAACGATCACTCCGCCAAAACAGCTTATAACTACAGCCAGAAGCAGGGCTGCACAAATCTCTGACCCATATCTTTTCATGCAAGAAATCCCTGTATGGTATCCAGCAGTGCCAGAAGAACCGGCATACTTAAAACCATTACAGATAACCGGCAGAACAGTTCGATCTGTGCACCAGTGGATGAATATCCTGCATCTCTGCATATCCCGGATGAAAATTGTCCGATATAGGTGATCCCGATCATTTTCAGCAAAGTAGTGATATAGCTTCCATCAATCGGAAGACTCTGTTTCAGTCTCTCCAGAGACTGGAGCAGGTAGCTGATCTTCCCTACAGCTAATCCCAGTATCACAAGACCTATTCCCATCGTAACAAGGCTTACATACTCCGGTGCGCGGTCTTTCAGGAGAATCCCAAGAAGAACCCCCGCCGTTCCCAGAACAGAAATCTTCAGAATATCCACGGTTCTTTCCCTCCCCTACAGTACAAAAAGCTGCTGGATATTTTTAAAAAGTTCATAAATATACGGCACGATCCAGAACAGTACTAAAAGAAGTCCTGAAAAACTCACCAGAAAAGCCTGTTCCTCCCTTCCGCTATGTTTCAGAATCTGAGAAAGAACAGAGACCAGGATCCCTACTGCACCGATCTTAAATATGATACTGACCTCCAAATGATCCCTCCTTTTCTTCTGAACGCCTGTCCTTCTTACTACTGTCTGATAAACAATGCTATACCAGAAGGACCGCAAGCAGCAGGCCTCCAAGAATCCCAATTCCCTGGTACAGTTTTTTCTTTCCGGAAACCTCCGCTTTCCGCTTCAAAATCTCTGCTTCCAGATTATTTTCATACAGGGAAAGCTGTCGCATCTGCATTTCCAGATCCATATAGCCCAGATATTCTCCGAAAGAAAAAAAAGCGTCCTTTTCCCCATGGGTAAGGCAGCTTTTTTTCAGGGCGCTTTCCGCACATTCCCTGCATATCTGTGAAAGTTTTTCTCCTGTCCCCGCTTTCATCCTGTCCGCGGCACTGATGAGAAACTCTCTGTATTTTCCATTCATTCTTCCTGCTGCTCCATAAAAAGCATCCGGCAGTGATGCATTCCCGCAGCGGATCTCGCCTTTCAGGCAGATCACCATCTGAAGCAGTTTTTCCAGTATGCGGATCTGCTCCGAAAGTCTCATACTTCCGGAAAATCCCATACCAGCTCCTGCCGCCACTACCAAAATACATCCTACAATCCGGTACATAGGCATTTCCCATTTTCATCATAGATTCCTTCCACGATTCCTGCACGTTCATGCTTTCCCAGAAAAATATATCTCTGGAAAACCCGCGCTTCCCACAATTTCCGAAAAAACGGCTGGGATAATGTCTCTTCCATGGAAGCTCCATGTGCAGTTGCGATCAGACGACATCCACAGTGGATAACTGATTCCACGGCCTTGAAATCTTCTTCTTTTCCAAGTTCATCCACAGCAACCACAACCGGCGACATTGACCGGATCAGCATCTGCATCCCTTCTGCTTTCGGACATCCGTCCAGGATATCCGTACGCATTCCAAGGTCATTCTGAGGGATCCCCTGATAGCATCCAGCCAGCTCACTGCGCTCATCGACTACTCCTACCGTTACACCGGAAATATTTCCCCATCCATTACTCATCTGCCGGATGATATCCCGAAGAAGCGTGGTCTTCCCACATCTGGGCGGAGAAACGATCAGGGTATGCATGATCTGCTCTCTTGTCTGGATATATGGCAGCACTTCTTCTGCACATCCCTGGATCTCATGTGCCAGACGGACATTGATACAGGAAATATATTTCATCCCACGAATACGATTTCCGTCCAGGATCACCTTTCCGGTAACTCCTACACGGTGCCCGCCCTGTACACTCAAAAACCCCTGGCGGATCTCATCTTCATAAGCATACAGGGAATAGCCGCTGACATACTCCAGTGTTTCCTTAAGATCTTCCCGCGTAACCAGATAAGGTTCTGTATCTTTTTGCCGGAGGAAACATTCTCCCCCATCATAAGTGAGGAACAGAGGTCTTCCCACGCGGAGACGTATCTCATATAATTTATCATAATCAAGGTCTGCATCCACCAGAAGCTGGCGGACATTACTGGCAAACAGGTTCTGGATCTGGTTTGCGTCCATGTTTTCACCTCTTACACTTAAATATATTGCGGACATGCCGGATTTAGTACCTGTTGTCTTTTTTGATGTTCTCTCGTTTTTTCTTTATTCCGACAGAAAAAAAAGGCTTTCTTCTTCGTCATAGGTCTCCATCTTCGAAAGATTCAGCTTCAGAACCCGATCCACAATATTTACGGAGGACGCACGGTATGCATAGGCGCAGGATTCAAACATCACATAAAGGCTGTCACCCTCCACCACGATCTGTTCCAGTCGTTCCGGAAAACGATAAGTTCTGGCAGAATTCTCGTTTACATACAAACGCTTATCGGATTGTTCATAAAACACCAGCCTGGATGGCAGAATTCCAAAAGAATGAGAGATCAAAAGCTTATCATTATAAAAAGCAATTCCCTGAACCTGCTCCGATATGGTGGAATAATCCAATGGAACTGCCATTTCAAAATCCATGCCCAGTTTCTCGTCCATGGTATTGATCAGTTTTCCCTCTTCGTCAACTCCGTATCGTGCAATTACACTTTCGTTATATTTTTCAAAGCAGCCTACATACAGACACCCCTCATAAAAGGTCATAAAAGAATCTCTCACGATCCCATAAAGACTGACTATCTGGAAAGTCTCCACCGGCAGATGGCTGTCATCATAATCATAGGCTTCTATTGTATCCATCTTTATACTCACTGCCTGGGCGATCCCGTTGATATTGGAGGAATACCATAATAACTTATGCTTCGGGTCATAGGCAAGTCCTCCCACATGAGGCTGTCCAGGCAGTATCACTTCTTTAATAAAATTATGTTTTTCCTTATCGATCACATAGATGACCGAACTATGTTTCTGTGTGCTGCAGTAAGCGCTGATCAGCACATAATCCTCTGTAACCGCCAGTCCCTGAGGCGTCATGGACGTACACATGGCAGGAGTGGCACCTTTTTCTGTGAGCAGCGTCCTGGTATTCTTCAGCCCGGGAATGACATATGTTCCATATTCCTTCTCTTTTTCTCTCCCATCAAAGGCAAAATAAGAAAAATCCTCTTTCTGGGAAAGCATCTGTTTCTGTCCCCGCAGTGTATACACTGCAGCACCTCGGTTTGTCACCACAGCTTTTGTGGGCAGCTCAGTTTTTGCACGGTAAACAAATGCATATAAAAAATAACATATGCACAGCACAAAAACAACTGCCAGGATCTTCAGAATGAAAATCCTGAAGCTGCGTTTCATCTCTTTGTTCATTTCATCGTCTCTATTTGCTATCTCAAAATGATGTCTTCGTATTCAAATCGTAATTCCAGGCTGTCTCTGGACCAGATCGCACCACTGTATCCCGGTTCCAGTTCCAGCATTATGTAATTTCCCTTGTCCATGGAAATCGTACGCAGATCCCTGGACAGTCCCTCTCCGGTCCATTTGATATATGCCTCTCTCAAAACCCACTGGGTAAAAAAAGCTTTCTCCATATCATCTGCATCCAGGATTTCCCGTATCATATCTGCCGGTACCATTCTTTCAAGGATCCGTTCGTAATTCACCTTCTTGTGGATCTGCACATCAATGCCCACCTCTTCTCCGGCAAACAGACACATCACATATTTTCCGGAATGTGTGATATTATAATGAATTCTTGGAAGCAGGGTAAAAAACGGTTTCCCATGTTCCCCCTTTGACCGAGGCTCAAAAGCAAGCTTCCGTCCAAATTCCCGCTCAAGTCCGATTTCCAGAAGCTTTTCCCCGATCATATGCTCCATGTTCTTGCTGTTATATTCATCTCTGATCTTCGTATAATAAATGATCCCGTTCATAATCCGGCCTCCTCAAGAAAACGGGACGGTTCCCGTTCCTTCTCATACTGCTGTCTTACATAATACAGGCAGAGTTTCTTCTTTGCCCGTGTCATACCAACGTAGAAAAGCCTCCGTTCTTCCTCCAGATGTGCCTCCAGGACTGCCTTCCGATAAGGCATGCTGCCTTCATTTACATTCATGATATATACATTGTCATATTCCAGACCTTTGACCGCATGAAGAGTGGATATCACCACTCCTTCCCGTTTCACATCCTGTTTCTTCGCCTGTTCTTCCAGCTTTCTGGTATACTCATCCATATAGGCCAGCCATTCTTCCAATGTTTTCATTCCTCTGGCACTTTCATGGATCCGGTTCAGGGTTTCCATAAGCTCTTCCGGTTTTATTTTACGATACCTTGCATATTCCTGCAAGTATTCTTCGTATCCCATGCCGTTCCGGATAAAATTAATGGCTGCATAAGGGGCCATAGTCTTTAAGATCCGAAGATGTGTCTCCAGCGTTGTGATCCTGTCACACATCCAGTCCTTGTCTTTGTAAAACTCTCCCAGTGCTTTAAAATCAACGTTTTTTTCTGTCAGAGCGTCTCTGGCTATGTATCGGTTTGGCCGGTTCATGATCTCCAGAAATGTACTTCGGCTCCGGTCTCCTTCTGCCATCTTCAAATAAGCGATCATATTCCGGCAGATCCAGTGTCGGAACAGGTTGGGCAGTTTTTCCTTCATAGTAAAAGGAACCCCATACTCCATCAACGCGGCGACCAGTCCTTCGGTTTCCTGATTAGTCCTGAAAAGCAGCGCTGTATCTTCAATATTCTCCCCTTCTTCCATACGGTTCCGCAGCAGGCCTGCAACTGCCATATATTCGTCTCTGGGATTTCGGAATTCTTTTATCTGCACCGGCTCTCCCGGTTCATTTGGTGTGGAAAGTTTTTTTGCATAACGGTTTTCATTGTAGTTGATCACCTTCATAGCTGTATCCAGGATATTTCCACTGCACCGGTAATTGATATTCAGGATCACCGTCTCCGCATTTTTAAAATCTTCCGGAAAATTCAACATGATCTCCGGGCGAGCGCCGCGGAAATGATAGATAGACTGATCATCGTCTCCCACCACAAACAGATTGTTCTCCGGTGCTGCCAGCATCTTCACGATATCATACTGAAGATGATTGATATCCTGAAACTCATCCACCAGAATATAGTGAAACTTCTTCTGCCATGCAGACAGGATATCTTTTCGCTTTTTCAGAAGTTCGTAACAGCTTAACAGCATATCATCAAAGTCAAGTTTTCTTCTTTCATTCAGGACTTTTCGATATCCCTGAAAGATCTGTCGGAATACTTCATCCGGGCAGCAGGAAGAATAATAATGTTCCAGAGAGATCCTTCCACCTTTTACAACACTGATCTCCTTGGCAATATCTTCCACAAAATCCCCTTCCTGGGACTGTTCCGCAGCACAATTTACCACCAATTCTCTTAAGATCGCATATTTTTCTTCTTCGGACAGGATATTTCCTCCATTCAGACCATAAGCCTGTTTGAGGATCCCGTAAAACACTCCGTGAAAAGTCCCGAAAGTAACGCCGGTTCGCTGAACACCGGTAAATTTCAGAAACCGTTCTTTCATTTCCACTGCTGCTGCCCTGGAAAAAGTCACAACAAGAACAGAGGAAGCCGGTATCTTCCCTTCCTGGATCATATGTGCTGTTCTTTCTACTATGACGGAAGTTTTCCCCGAACCGGGGCCTGCCAGAACCATCATAGGTCCTGACAGGTGGGCGATCGCCCTTTTCTGAGATGGATTTCGTTTCATAACTGGATTATCAATCACACACTTATTTATTTTCAAGCTTTTCGATTGCTGCATGTACACGTTTCAGTGTCTCTTCCTTGCCAATAATCTCCATGATCTCTGTTGCACCGGCCGGTGTCATCTGCTTGCCGGATACTGCTGTACGAAGCGGCCACATAACATAACCATTCTTATATCCGTGCTCCTTTACAAAGGCACTTAAAGATGCATACAGCGGATCATTGGTATACTCCTCCTGTGCTTCCAGTACCGGAAGCACTTCTTTGAGAACTGCAAGAGAAGTTTCCTCTGTTGTCTTCATTTTTTTGTGGCAATACATCGCACTGTCATACTCCGGAACTGCCTCAAAGAAATCTACAAGCTCCGGAATATCCGGGAATACTTCAATTCTGGTCTGAACCATTCCTGCGATCTTCTTAAAATCAAAGTCTTTTTTCAGAACTTCTTTCAGATACGGAAGTGCTCTCTCATAGAATGCCTCCTGATCCATCTTCTTGATATACTCACCATTCATCCATTTCAGCTTGGCAATATCAAAAACTGCCGGTGATTTGTTGATATGATGATAATCAAACGTCTCCACAAGCTCCGGAAGAGAAAAGATCTCACGGTTGTCTGCCGGGCTCCATCCAAGGAGTGCAACATAGTTGATCACTGCCTCTGTCACAAATCCCTGATCGATCAGATCTTCATAGGAAGAATGTCCACATCTCTTTGAAAGCTTCTGATGTGTTTCGTCTGTGATCAACGGACAATGAACATAGGTCGGGATTTCCCATCCGAACGCCTCATAAATACGATTATATTTCGGTGAAGAGGAAAGGTATTCGTTACCTCTTACAACATGTGTGATTCCCATAAGGTGATCATCAATTACGTTTGCGAAGTTGTAGGTCGGATAACCGTCAGATTTGATCAGGATCAGATCCTCCATCTCCTCATTGTTAACAGTGATATCTCCGTAAATAACATCATGAAATGTGGTTGTTCCCTCTGTTGGCATATTAAAGCGGATAACATGTGGCTCACCTGCATCCAGACGGCGCTGAACTTCTTCCTTGGAAAGATGGAGACATCTCTTGTCATAAATAGAGATCTCCTTACCTGCAACAGTACGTTTCATGCTTTCCAGTTCTTCCTTACCGCAGAAACAGTAATATGCATCTCCCTGCTCAATAAGCTGTTTGGCATATTTCAAATACATGCCTGTTGCCTGACGCTCACTCTGTACATACGGACCAAATCCACCATCTTTGTCCGGTCCCTCATCGTGAAGAAGTCCTGTTTTCTCAAGAGTACGGTAGATGATATCTACAGCTCCCTCCACATAACGTTCCTGGTCTGTATCTTCAATACGGAGGATGAAATCTCCGCCTTCATGTT
>OODE01001535.1_pt1 | contig 14403 bp, 12 predicted proteins | sample 1671771 | NCBI WGS metagenome assembly OODE01 (sample SAMN06348191, study PRJEB24527) | human gut metagenome | biome: human gut; feature: ankylosing spondylitis patient; material: feces | host: Homo sapiens | place: China | collected 2015-10 | reverse complement strand
AGCGCTACTGCGAATTTTTGGACCGCGCTCAACCGGTCCACTGAGATTCCAAGGGATACATCCACTCCATAGAGTTCCAGCTGTTCTCTTATAAAAGAGCGCATCCTGTTGGGAACCAGAAAATGGCTCTGTTTTCCCTTTGCCCGGAACGTAGCGATGTTCTCCCACACCGTCATCTGTCCAATGAGGCCAAAGTTTTTCTTTAAATTGCGCACTTCAATATTGTCCGGTATTTTCTCCCAGCCACACATCGTTCCGCGAATAAATCTGATACCCTGATCCGGGACACAATTTCCCTCAAGGATTTCCAAAAGCAGTGTTTTTCCGGAATGGAATCTTCCGACGACTCCCACCACCTCGCCTTTGTAGATTTTAAAATCCAGCCCCCGGAGCGCAGAATTATTCTTCTCTTCATAAATCGATCGCAGACGGATCAGTTCATTCTTCATCAAACGGCTCCGTTCTCATCGGAAGAAATACCTCGACAAAGGTTCCGATGCCAGAGAAACTTTTTACAGAAAGGCCATATTCCTTTCCAAACAGCAGTTGGATTCTTCTGTTGACATTGTGGAGACCGATTCCGTGTTCCTTTCCCTCTTCCACATGTTCCGCGTGGATTGATGCGTCCAGCTTTTTTAACTGTTCCGGTGACATTCCGGATCCATTATCCGCCACCACAATGCTTAAATTTCCGTCGGTGCAGAACGCCTTCAATGTCACTCTCCCACCTGTCGTGATCTCGTTGAACGCGTGCAGGATCGCATTTTCTACCAGCGGCTGAAGACACAATTTCGGAAGCCGGCAGGCCAGAATCTGCTTTTTTTCTTCCGGCTCGATATCCACGTGCATGGTAAATTTGTTCTTGAACCGATACTGTTGGATTGAAATATAATTTTCCAGATTCTTCAGCTCTTCCTCGAAAGAAACCACCGTTCCCTTTACACTGATATTATAACGGAAAAAGAGTGCAAGCGCCTTTACCGTGTCCGCCAGATCATCCATTCCCTCATTTAACGCCTGTCCGCGGATACATTCCAGCGTGTTATACAGGAAATGGGGGTTGATCTGGTTCTGGAGGTATGTGATATCAGCCTGCTTCTGTGCCAGATCTTTTTCCAGACTCACATTCTGTACCATCATTTCCTGAGCCACACGATTCTTTACAAGACGTTCAAATTTCGATGTTGTGAGGATCATGATCTTATCCATATGCATCACCCATAAATTCTTCGATACTCCGTCGGTTTCAATCCCATTTTCTTTCGGAACAGTTTGCTGAAATAACGTGCATCCGTAAATCCGAGAGAATCCGCAATTTCATTGATATTCATATCACTGTCCGCAAGAAGCTCACAAGCCTTTTTCAGCTTGAACAACGTAACGTATTCTGTGAAATTCTGGCCGGTCTTGCGCGCGAACAGTGTTGAAAAATAGATTGGATTTAAATTTACAACTTTCGCGACGTCCTCAAGTTTTATAGGTTCGTTATAGTGGGACTCCACATAACTGCAAGCCAGTCGGATCGGTTTCAGGTTTTTCTTATCCGCCATTTCTGAACATTCCCTGATTTGTGCGCCGTAGAGTGAAATCAGGCTGTCTCTGTATTCTTCCATAGAATCCGAGTCATCCAACCGGGAATTCGGTGATACTTCTCTGTCTTCCGGTGCTTCCAGACCTGTTTTCTGGAAAAAGCTTTCTTTCCCCTCTTCTGCAATTGCACCGATCTCGTGAACAAATTCCGCAAAATCCTTTGTTGTCTCTACCGCTCTCGGCACAGAGAAGATATCATAGATCGTATTCGCAAACATTTCCTCATCGAGAACATCCCAGGCATGCCGGATCTGCGTTTCCCATTCTTTTTTCTGGGCAGATATATCTGCTCTCCTTAACTGCCCATACCAGATCAGGCGATTTGTCCCAATTCCGAACCGACAGAACATCGTATACCATGCGCTGCGAGCTGCCGCCGGAATCTCTTTCGGGTCATTCATAGAATCTCCAATGCAGACTGTAATGTTCATGCCGTTAAATAAGTCCGCCAGCCCCTGTGCTTCTTCGTACAATCTTTTCAACTCGCTCTCTACCTCATCTTCCTGATCAGACGGATAGTTCAGGAAGATCTTCATGGATCTGGTCCTTGCACGGCATACATATTCAAAACAACAATGAGACAGTTTTTTCTCTGCAAGATCTTTTAATTTCTCTATGACGGAATTCAACTGTTCATTTCCCTGCTTGTCTTTTCGAAGGTCGTCCACACAGATAAACAGAAATCTAAAAATCCCTGGCTCTGCTTTCAGCATAAATTCCTGATTTACCATATCGACATTGTCGTAAACCGACTTTTGTCCGTTCCTGTAGTAAGACACAGTCTTCATAAAATGCTCATGGAGTGACTGGATATAAGCAGAATTATCTTTTTTCTGTTCCCCTTCGCGGATTCCCTTTGCAATCCTCTCCAGAGTCTCGTTTAATTCGTCCTCGTTGAGAGGCTTTAGAAGATAGTCATTGACTTTGTATTTCAACGCATTATAAGCGTATTCAAACTGATGATATCCACTGAGCACGATAAAATTCGTTTTGCATCCGTTCTCATTACACCATCGGATAACCTCCAGACCATCCATGACCGGCATATGGATATCTGTGATCACAATATCCGGCTTTTCTTTTACGATCACGTTTCTCAGATCTTCTCCATTGGAGACCATACCGATCAATTCGAGCCCAAGATCGTCAAAACGGATCAGACGTTTCAACATCTCGCAGATGTTCTGTTCGTCGTCTGCTATTACAATTCGAATTCTGTCGTTTCTCATAAACATCCCTCGTTATCTATTTGGCAATCTCTTATTTTATGCTTATTTCAAATAATTCTGTTCAAGTTCTTTTTCGCATCCTTCTCCCCATCTGGATCCGCAAAACTCTCAAGGATCACGATCCCGCGCGGCGGTACCGCCAGCATCATCTGGTTTTTCGGAACTTTACCGGTTCCATCCGTTGGAAGGTCGACCGCATCCGGGTCGCCCGTATTGCAGATCACACGCCACTTTGCTCCCTTCGGGAGATGCGGAAGTCCAAACATATGCGGCTCCCAGTGCATGTTATAGGCTACATAGAAGTTCGCGTCATCACTCCCGTCCGGGCGTTTCGCGTAGGCACCCCAGTAGAGGATCCCGAACTGGCGGCGGAAATTTTCAAACTCCGGCTTCCAGGCGTTTTCCCCGTGGTAGGACACATCCGGTCTTCCGCAGGACTTATAGTCCATGATCCGCGGTTCCCGGTCCATGTGGAACATCTTGTGGGATTTCCGGAACGCGATGAGACGTTTTACGAATTCCGCCTGATCCTTGTGGGGCTCCAGAAGCTTCCAGTTTAACCAGGAGACCGCATTGTCCTGACAGTAGGCGTTGTTGTTTCCGTCCTGACTGTTCCCGAACTCGTCGCCCGCCATGAGAAGCGGAACACCCTGACTTAAAAACAGGAGCAGATACGCATTCTTTAAGAGCTGTTTCCTCAGCTCCACGATTTTTTTCTTTCTCGTCGGGCCTTCCGCGCCGCAGTTCCAGGAATAGTTGTAGTCGCTTCCGTCCCGGTTCTCCTCGCCGTTTTTTTCGTTGTGCTTCCGGTCATAGGAGACGGTATCCATCAGCGTAAAGCCGTTGGTGTTCGCCATGTAGTTGATCACGGCATATTCCATCGGATTTCTGCGGTTCCGGAGCTCAAACGCCGACAACATTCCCTCATCACCCTTCAGGAACCGGCGCATGTCCTCCATGAACTGCATATTGTATTCCGCGAGATTCTTTTCCTCCACAGATACCGCGCCATCTCCCGGAGTCACATAGCCCTGTTTCGGCCGGCGGTTCATAACATCGTTCCAGTTTTCCGCAAAAAGCTTCGTCCGCTTTAAAAACGGGTCTTCCGCTGCCAGAGAAAGATCCGGGAATCCGGTCAGATGGAAACCATCCACATGGTACTCTTCCACCCAGTACCGGAGCACGGAGAGGATCTCCCCCGGAAGCTCTTTTCCTGTGAAGTACATCTCCGGGATACACTCGATCCCGGCCTTATGCAATTCTTTAACTAATGTTTTGAACTCACCTTCCGCCGACATTGTCTCACGGGAGGCATACGCCGTCTTCACTGCGTAGAGATAGGACGGACCATATCCCCAGTAATTTAAGTATCCTGTCGGCTCCTGTTTCGCGTTATGGAAGCTGCTTCCGGAGGATGACATCATAATCTCATCAAACTCCGTCACCGGCATCAGCTCCACCGCTGTGATACCAAGCTCTTTTAAATATGGGATTTTCTCTACGACACCAGCATACGTTCCGCGGGCAGATACCCCGGAGGACGCATGCACCGTAAATCCCCTGACATGGAGCTTGTAGAGGATCGTTTCTGCATAAGGGGTTTCCGGTTTTACATCATCTTCCCAGTCAAACTCCTCCGACAGCATCCTGCTACGCACCGGTTTTCCGGCACGTTTCCGGTCTGCCCATTTTTCCCGGCCTGTGATGACGCGCGCATTAGGATCTGCCACAATTTTCCCATCTATCATGAAATTGTATTCAAATGATGCAAAATCTGTCCGATCCAGCGCCAGCTCCCACACATCTCCCATCCGGTATTTCGGATCAAACGAGATCTCCTCGCATGGCTTTTTCTCTCCTGGCCTGTACAAGAGCAGCCGAACCTCCCCGGCACGTCCCTGTACAAGGATGTGGACGCCGTTCTCTTCCTGCGTGACACCAAGTGGATACAGGATTCTGTTTCTGTTTCGATATTCTGCCATTCTAAAATCCCCCGTTTTCCCCGACATGTTCTATTTACTGATTTCAGCAACGGTTACCTGCGGTCCTGAGTTTCCGATAATCAACATCAGTAAAAATATATTTTTGAACAACTGCCGCTCTGGCCTTTTCCTGCTGCTAGGTCTCGCATAACTGGCACAACAAATACACAAGTCCGCTGACAGTTATCATATTACCTGTTCTTCTGCGCCTCGATCTGCTCCGCCAGATCGTTTAAGTAGACCCAACGATCCATCTTTTCTTCGAGTTGCGCTTCCTTCTCTTCTTTTTCTTTCATAAGCTCATTGAGCTTTGTAAAGTTCGTCGCAGAGGCCTCGATCTCCTTCTCAAGGTTCTCTACTGCCTCTTCCAGAGCGGCGATGTCATCTTCGATGGTATCCCACTCTCTCTGCTCTTTGTAGCTGAATTTCAGTTTTTTCTCCCTTGGCTTCGCGTTCCCGCGGGATGCGCTGTCTGTCTCAGCCGCGTCATTTCCCTTATCCGCAGACTTCTTCGCTGCCGCCGGATTCTCCGCCGCGCTCTCCGCAAGCTTCGCTTCCCGCTCCGCCTTCGCCGCCTGATAGTCCGTAAATCCGCCCTCGTACTGCTGAAGCTTTCCATCTCCCTCGAAGGCAAAAATCCTGCCGACCACGCGGTCAAGGAAATACCGGTCATGGGATACCGTGATGACGATCCCCTGAAAGCTGTCAAGATAGTCTTCCAGGATCATCAGCGTCTGGATATCAAGGTCATTCGTCGGCTCGTCCAGAATCAGGACATTCGGTGCACTCATGAGGATCTTTAAAAGATAAAGACGTCTTCTCTCGCCGCCGGACAGCTTCTCGATCACGGTGTACTGGACAGATGGCGGGAATAAAAACCGCTCCAGCATCTGGGACGCGCTGATGCTGCCGTCCTTTGTCTTTACATACTCCGCAACATTCTTAATATAGTCGATGACCTTGAGGCTCGTGTCCATGTCCTCATTCTCCTGGGAGAAATAGCCGAGCTTTACAGTCTGTCCGATCTCAATTGTTCCGGAATCCGGTTTGACCCAGCCGGCGATCATCTTCATCAACGTCGATTTTCCGCTTCCGTTGGGACCAATATAGCCGATGCGGTCATCCTTTAAGAAAAAGTAGGTGTAATCCTTTACAAGGACCTTGTCCCCGTAAGATTTGCAGAGATCCGAGATCTCGATGGTGGTACGGCCGAGGCGGCTGGAGATGGACTCCATCTCGACTTTTCCGTCCTCCACCGGTCCCTTTTTATCCCGCAGTGTCTCAAACCGCTGAATTCTGCCTTTCTGCTTTGTAGAGCGGGCACGGGCGCCTCTCTGCATCCATGCGAGTTCTGTCCGCAGGATCGACTGACGTTTGCGCTCAGAGGCCTTTTCCATATCCATGCGCTCTGCCTTCAGCTCCAGAAAACCTTCATAGTTTGCCTGATAGCTGTAAAGCTTTCCGTTGTCCAGCTCCACGATCCGGTTCGTCACGCTGTCAAGGAAATACCGGTCATGGGTGATCATAAGGAGTGCACCCTTGAATTTCTTTAAATAATCTTCCAGCCAGTCCGCCATCTCACTGTCCAGATGGTTTGTCGGCTCGTCTAAGATCAGAAGCTCCGCCGTCGATAGAAGTACAGACGCCAGCGCCGCGCGCTTCTTCTGTCCGCCGGATAAATGCTCCACCTTCTCGTTGAAATCCGGGATTCCGAGACGGTTTAACATGGATTTCGCCTGACTTTCGATATCCCAGACGTGTTCATGTCCCTCATTTTCCCTTAAAACGCTCTCCAGCACCGTCTCGCCCGGATGGAATACCGGGTTCTGAGGGAGATATCGGATATCCAGATTCCGTCCACGGACGATCCGGCCGGAGTCCGGCCCCTCAAGTCCCGCCACCAGCTTCAATAGGGTCGATTTCCCTGTTCCGTTGATTCCGATGAGACCGATTTTGTCACCTTCGTTGATGGAAAAGTCGGTGTCATCAAAGAGCAGCCGCTCCGTATATGATTTTGTCAGATGTTCTGCCGTCACTAAATTCATGTTATGTCAACCCACTATCACTTTCTAAATCAAAACTTTTTACCGTCATTTACAGCCGCATTTCAATATCTGCACAAAATTCTTTAATCTGTAAATTGCGTATTCTTTCGCAGATACTTGTACACAGCTTTTATCGCTACATACCGCTATACCTTGAGTCAGGTACTGTACCAAATCTATTCTATCGAATATCCAGCTCCACCGGACAATGATCGCTTCCCATCACTTCCGTATGGATCTTCGCGTCCACAAGCCTGTCCTTCAGACTTTCTGAGACACAGAAGTAGTCGATCCGCCACCCCGCGTTCTTCGCTCTTGCCGAGAACCGGTAAGACCACCAGGAGTAGATCCCTTCCTGATCCGGGTAAAAATATCGGAACGTATCAACAAATCCTGCCTCTAAAAGCTCCGTAAATTTCGCTCTTTCCTCATCAGAGAAACCTGCATTCTTCCGGTTCGTCTTCGGATTCTTTAAGTCGATCTCCTGATGTGCCACGTTCAGATCACCGCAGAAAATTACCGGTTTCTTCGTCTCCAGTTCCTTTAAGTACGCCCGGAATGCGTCCTCCCACTTCATCCGGTAATCGAGGCGCTTTAAGCCGTCCTGGGAATTTGGGGTATAGCAGGTGACCACATAGTATTCCGGAAATTCTGCCGTGATCACCCGGCCCTCATGATCATGTTCCTCGATCCCAAGACCGTAGGTCACTGAGACAGGTTCTTCCTTCGTAAACATCGCCGTTCCGGAATATCCCTTTTTCTCCGCGTAATTCCAGTACTGATGATATCCCGGCGTATCTAGTTCCAGCTGCCCAGCCTGCATCTTTGATTCCTGTATACAGAAAATATCTGCATCCGCCTCCTGGAAAAATTCTAAAAATCCTTTCTGCACACACGCACGAATTCCATTTACGTTCCACGATATCAGTTTCATCTTTCTTCTCCTTCCTGATAATATACTTTTTCTAAAAACAGTCCTCTCGCCGGCGCTAAAAAGCCGGTCAGTTCTCGTTCTTTCTGTTCAAGAGCCATCTTTATATCTTCAATACTCTTTTCTGCGCATCCTACTTCCAAAAGTGTTCCTGTCAGAATTCTCACCATATGATACAAAAAGCCGGTTCCATAAAATTCAAACTCCAGCCTTGTCCATTTTTTTACAATCTTAATCTCATAGATTGTCCTCACTTTTGATTTCTCATCTTTATTATCCGTAAATGCTGAAAAATCATGTGTTCCTTTCAGATACTCTGCCGCTTTCTTCATATCATCCAGATGTAGTTCCTTCGTAAAATGATATGTATATCTTCTTGTAAAAACACACGGCTTCTTTCGTGTATCGATACAATACTTATACTTTTTCGCCTTTGCACTGTAGCGGCTGTGAAAACTTCCAGGAACAAGCTCCATTTCTTTCACACAGATATCCTCCGGCAAAAGACAGTTCAGTTCTCCCACAAAACTCTCATCTAAAAGCCCCGACACTTTCATGTTTGCCACCTGGCCATTTGCATGAACACCCGCATCCGTTCTTCCGGAGCCATCGATTTCGACCGGATAACCAACGATCTGCTCCACCGTACGTTCTAAAATTGTCTGAATCGTCAGATTGGTCAAATTTTGTCTCTGCCATCCTTTGTATCTTGAACCATCATATGCAATTATCATTTTATAATTTCTCATCTATACTGCTCCCTTTACTCAAAATAGAGAGTTCCGTTTCCAGAACTCTCGTATCAAGTGTGTTTATTTATCCAGAATTTTCTTCAATTCTGCCACAAATGTATTCACGTCCTTGAACTCTCTATACACCGACGCAAACCGCACATAGGCAACCGGATCTAAATTCTTAAGCTTTTCCATCACAATCTCTCCAATCAGATTGCTGGAAATCTCTTTTTCTTCCCGCTTAAAAATCTCCGTCTCAATAGCTTCGATCGTCCTTTGAATCGCCTCTGCAGACACCGGTCTTTTATAGCACGCCCGCAAAATGCCGGCCTCAATTTTTGCCCGATCATACTGCTCTCTATTATTATCTTTTTTTATGATAATCAAAGGAATCGTCTCAACCTTCTCATATGTAGTAAATCTTTTCCCGCACTCATCACAGGCTCTTCTTCTTCGAATCGAATTCCCGTCTTCTGCCGGTCTGGAATCTATTACTTTCGTATCTGGATTACTGCAATATGGACACTTCATATTCTGTTCCTCCTCAGGATTTTCTCATATCGTCATTTTAGCAGATAATAGTTAGTCTTTGCAAGTTTTCAGACATTTTTCTTCACATATTTCTACCATGATAATATCCGGACCTACTTTTTTGATACATTCAAATGGAATCACATATTCCGAATCGCATCCAAACAGCCCATGCATCTTCGCCTGCCCCGGTACAACGATCGCCTCAACACATCCTTTGCATAGATCAAATACCAGATCCACCACACACCCAAGCCGCCTGCAGTCACAAAGATTAATCACTTCTTTCTGTCTCAATTCACACAACCGCATCTTTTTTCCCTGACTCATTTATTATTCAGTATATGCCGCTTTCCTCTATGCTGCCATCACTTTTTCACTTTCAAATGCTTTTACAATAATACCCACAAGCAGGAAACCGATTGCAAATGTCATCGCCACCGTCACCCCATACTGTGCCATTGTCACCTCATGACTTAAGATTCCTTTTAAAACCAAAGAAATATTATAAACCGGAATATAGTACATCTTTCCATCTGTGTTTCCTGTAGTGAACATCGTCATCAAACCTACAACAAGCACTACCATATAGAGCGGCATTACATAGGTAGTCGCCTCTTTGATTGTCTTTGCAAACACCGAAGTAAGTGCAATCATCGTAGAATATAAAAACGCAACTCCAATAAGCAGGACTGCAAGCATTGCAATCTGGTTTGCATTCAAACTGATATTCAAATTCTCACCTGATGTTCCAAGCATCGACTTGGACATCAATGGCATAAATGCCACCATCGCTCCCACGTAAATTACTGAAGAAATTCCAGACAACGCCATCAGTGCAAACACTTTTCCGAGCACGATCGAACTTCTCTTGATCGGCGCCACAAGAAGGCTTGCCATTGTTCCTCGTTCTTTTTCACCCGCAATCATATCCGTTCCGATTCCCATTGCCCCTGCAAATAAAAGAATTGTGATAAAATACGGGAGCATCATTCCAAGCGCCTTTCCACTCGCCTTTTGCTCGTCCTGAATGACCATCTTATCGTTGTCAGAATTCACTGTAAACACTGCAATCTGCTCTAAATCTCCCACACGCTCTGTCAGCAGCGTCTGACGGTACGCCTCAAGTACTTCCAAAGAGATCTCTTTATATGCCGCATTAGAATATTCTTCCGACGGATTGTAATAGGTCTTGATCTGTGGAGCCGGATCTCCCTCCTTGTAATCTTGAATCATCTCATCCATATTCTTTGGAAACTCAATCAAAAGATCGGCTTCTCCATCCCGAATCTTCGTCTCCACATCTGCCCTCTCACTTTCGGAAATCGCATGTATCTTATAATCCGCATGGATACTCTCTAAAAATTTTTCAAAACTTTCCTGTTCATTTTGAACATAGACAATCGGCTTGTGTTTTGTGATGTCATCCTCCATCCCTGTAATCATCTGACTCATCAGATACATAATTCCAATCATGATAATAACCGGCAGAAAAAATACCGAAAAGACCATTTTTTTATCCTTGAAAACACGTACCATCTCTTTATTGAAGATTTCTTTGATGCTCTTCATCTACGCCTCCCCCTTTCTGCTTCTGTACAACTCGAAAAATGCATCCTCCAAATCTTTCGTCCCTGTACTATCCAGTATTTCCTGCAATGTACCTTCACTTACCTTCTGACCATCAATGATCACTCCAATCCGGTCACAAAGCTTTTCTGCCTCCGACATAATGTGCGTGGAGACAATAACAAGCTTTCCCTCTTCACGCAATTTTTTCAGGTAATCTGTCACACCTCTTGCAGTCACGATATCAAGACCATTTGTCGGTTCATCAAAAATCACGATTTCCGGATCATGTACAAGACTTACCGCAATTGCCGCCTTTTGTTTCATTCCGGTCGACAGTTCTTTGATCTGTTTATGCGCAAAATCCTTAATACCAAAATACTCAAATAATTGTTCTTTTCGTTCTTTTAAAACCTCTTTTGACACACCGTGAAGCCTTCCAAAAAATTCAAACATATAGTCGGGTGTAAACTGTGGATCAAGCTTAATGTCACTTGTCAGGAAACCGATGCTTTTACGCACCTGCTCCGCCTCTGTCACCACATCATGCCCTGCAACCTTAACCTCACCTTCTGTTGGCTTAATAATCGTTGCAATGCAGCGAAGTGTCGTCGTCTTCCCTGCACCGTTCGGACCCAATAGACCATATATTTCCCCTTTGTGCGCATTTAGGCTCAAATGATCTACCGCTACCTTTCGATTGCTCTTTGTTTTGGATTCTTTCATCTGCTTTTTGTTCAGTTTATACACTTTTGTCAGATTTTTTATCTCTATCATATTCCCCCACCTTTCTTAATTTCCTTAGTATGCAATAAAAAAATCACCACTTTCCTTCTAATTTATCTAAAAAGTGGTGATTTGTAAACCTGATATTTCTTTTATTTCATTTTTTCTCATATCTGCTGTGCAATACTAATGCTACTACAGTGAACAGCACCGGTCCTACGATACTCCAAACAGTTGTCGCAACATCTCCCGCCATCGCCGGCTGGATGATTGTAAAGAAGTTTGCAAACCCAACAGTCACTGTTACCAGTACTGTAAAGACGATTGCTACCGTATCATTTTTGAAGATCACAAACGGTTTATGAATATTTTTATTTTTCTTAAATCTGATAAACGCTGCTGAAATAAACATATATGGAAGTGTCATCGCAACGTTTGTCATTGATACAAGAATGTTGAAAAATTGTGTCATCGTATCTCCACCCATAGCGATTAACAGAATAAATACCACAACTACAACCGCCTGAATCTTCAACGCAAATTTCGGCATTCCATCTTCCATTTTACAGAATCTTTCCGGCAGTAATCCTTTCGGACTTCCTTCAATCAGCTGTTTCAAAGGAGAATAGCTTAACGTAAATACTGCGCCTGACAAAGACAGCAGCATTGAAATCCCCATAATTCTTGCAGCCCAGTTGCCCATCTGTACACAGACTCCCTGACTTGCTCCAAATACAGCTCCAATCTGGTATCCAAGATTGTTCATAATCACATAAGATGCATTTCCCTTATGCACAGTTGCTGCGGAAAGTGTATCGCTCCAGTTTGTAAAGATTCCCACACAAAAAATTCCGATTGAATATCCCACTGCAACAATAATAGCTGCTATTGTAAGACCTTTTCCAAAGTTCTTTTCCGGATTTTCAGTCTCATCTACAAGACCTCCGACAGCCTCTGTTCCACCATATGCAAACAACGCATATACAAGGAACGCCAGCATGGCAATACTTCCCGCATACTCTGGATTCGGAGAATCCACAAATGATGCCACCGATGCAATCGGCTGTGCCAGTTCACCTTTATTTCCAATCAATACCAAAAGTGCACCTCCAATCAGCATCACATTTAAAAACATACATGCAATTCCGCCGATTGATGCTACTTTCTGGATATTTTTCAATCCTTTGCTTCCCAAAAATGTAACTGCAATGATAAAGACTACACCGAGAATCCCAAGTGTCTGTGTTGATTTCAATCCAAACAATGTCCAATCTGCTGTCGTATCTTTCCCAAAAATCGCATTGGAAAGCGGCACCATGATACCTGATGCAATATTAACGAGCCAGATTACATAAGATGTATACCACATGAATGTTGCCACGAACGCATATTTTTTTCCGACACAGATTTGCATCCATGAAAAAATACCACCCTTTTCATCTTTAAAAGCCGAGCCATACTCTGCAACCATAAACGCAAATGGGACAAAGAAAACTACTGCTGATAACAGGAAAAACGGAATCGCTCCATATCCCATCAGATAAAATGATCTAGGCATATTGTTAAACCCATACACCGATGTAAGGATCATTAGAATCAATGCTCCCATTGTTAGTTTTTTGTTTTTTCTGCCATTCTTTCTCCTCCTGTACTCTATGCGTTCGCCAAAAACGCACGATATCCCTTTACGGCTTCGTAGATATCTGCTTTGCTACTCACCTCATAAGGTGCATGCATACAAAGAAGCGCAATTCCGCTGTCAATCACTTCCATTCCGTAATTTGCCATGATATAAGCAATTGTTCCACCGCCTCCAATGTCGACCTTCCCAAGTTCAGCGAACTGATACGATATATCTTCTGTATTCATCGCACGACGTATTTCTGCCAGATATTCTGCATTGGCATCATTGGAACCACTCTTTCCTCTTGCTCCGGTATATTTGCTTATCGCCGCTCCTTTTCCAACGTACGCGGAATTATTCTTTTCAAATACTTCTGCATACAGCGGATCATATCCGGCATTGACATCTGCAGACAGCATTTTTGAGTTTTTCAGAGCGCGGCGCAGTTTCAGTTCAGAGTATTCCCCCTGACTATTGATCACTTCTGCAACAGTATTTTCCAGAAAATGAGCATGCATACCGGTTGCTCCCACGCTTCCGATCTCTTCTTTATCCACAAACAGGCATACTTTTGTCTTTGCAGACGGTTTGCTGTGTAAGAATCCCATCAGAGAAGTAAAGGCACAGATTCTGTCATCCTGTCCGTAAGCCATGATCATGCTGCTGTCCAGACCGAAATCCCTTGCTGCTCCTGCCGGCACAACCTCAAGCTCGGCAGATACAAAATCTTTTTCTTCAATGCCATACTGTTCTTTTAACAGCTGTAACACATAAGCTTTGACCGGATTTTCTTCCTTTTCATCTTCTTTTTTATCCATCGGCTGACTGCCCACCAGAAGATCCAGTGCTTCTCCTTCAACGACAACGCTTCCTTTTTTCTCCATCTGTTTTGCGGACAGATGCACCAGAATGTCGGTCACTCCCACAACCGGATCTTCCGGTTTCTCACCTATGTTTATCTGCACGGTTGTTCCGTCTGTTTTTACGATCACACCGTGGATCGCCATCGGAGAAGCTACCCACTGGTATTTTTTGATTCCACCATAATAATGGGTGTCCAGATAAGCCATACCTCCGTTTTCATATAACGGGTTCTGTTTGATGTCCAGACGCGGAGAATCGATGTGGGAACCTATCAGAAGCATACCGTTTTCGATGTCATCTGTTCCGATTTCCATCATGATTACGGATTTTTTCATATTTTCCGCATAGATTTTATCTCCGGCTTTCAACTGCTTTCCTTCACGGATCACATCCTCCAGATTTTCAAAACCCTGTTCTTTTGCGATTCTGCAGATATTGCTGCTGCATTCCCGCTCTGTCTTTCCTGCATCCAGACATGTTTTATATCGCTCACAAACCGCATTAACTTCCTTAAGCTCCTTCTGATCATACGACTTCCATACACTCTGTTTTCCCATTGTGAACCCTCCAGTCATTTT
>OODE01001472.1_pt1 | contig 14966 bp, 12 predicted proteins | sample 1671771 | NCBI WGS metagenome assembly OODE01 (sample SAMN06348191, study PRJEB24527) | human gut metagenome | biome: human gut; feature: ankylosing spondylitis patient; material: feces | host: Homo sapiens | place: China | collected 2015-10 | reverse complement strand
TTTTCCTTTTGCCTTTTCTTTGTAATATATGGTATGCTATATTTGCAACAAAAAATACATATTAGGAGGTACATTATGAACTTTACATTCAATCATAACAACTTAAATGTATTAGATTTGGAGAAATCACTGGAATTTTACAAGAAAGCACTTGGTCTTGAAGTTGTTCGTAAAAGAGAGGCGGAGGACGGAAGCTTTATTCTCGCATTCTTAAGCGACAAGACTTCTACTCAGAAGCTCGAACTGACATGGCTTCGTGACTGGGACCGTCCTTATAATCTTGGAGACAATGAATTTCATCTGGCATTTGAGACATCTGATTTTGATGCTGCATTCAAATATCACAAAGAGATGGGATGTGTCTGTTTTGAGAATCCGGATATGGGAATCTACTTTATTTCTGACCCGGATGGATATTGGATCGAGATCATTCCAGCCGAATAACGGAAAACACCATAATAATCGGGAGCGCACGTTTGCTATGAACGAGAGCTCCCAATTTGTATTTTTCTATTTTACATATCTTTTATCAAAACAAACATGCCTGATGCCACCAGAGCACAGAGTACAGTGATAATTCCCATTCGCATCGGCTGCTCCAGCATCCACGCAAATCCGTTCAGTTCAGTCACTACACAAGCTAATATATTCATGGTCATATGCATCAAAACCGGCGCTTTTAACGAGCCGAATTTTTCATAGACATATGCCAAAAGAAGACCGCATATTGTTCCATAAATAATCTGCACCAGATTTCCATGATAAATGCCAAAGAACAGACCGGAGATCACGATCGCCTCACCGGAGCGCATATAATCCCGGAGTCTCAGATAGATCAGCCAGCGGAACACGATCTCCTCCGCAAGTGGTGCTATGATTCCCATGCACACGATCAGAAAAAACATGCTCTTGCCATCCGTCAGCTGGCTCATCGTCTCCTGATATTCCTCTGCATTGAGAAAGGAACCTATCATATTGACGAACATATTTGCAAACTGCGCAAAACCAGCTCCCATGACCAGGATCAGTCCGCATTCGCCAATGCTTAACCGATTCGGTTTCTGTCCTGTTACCAGCCCGCCGGCTATTCTCGCCCGACGGTCCTTCTTGTAAAAGTACAGACAGGGAATCATAGTGATAAGTCCGGTAAGCCCTGTGAGCAGGATCGCATTATTATAATAAGCCTCCGTTCCCCCTTCGCCCAAAAGCTGCATCGCAAGCCAGATTCCTGCATACCCTATGATCTGTGAGATCAAGAAATGGATTCCGCATGGATAAAGAACTCTCCATATCCGGCGGATGCGGCTTTGTTTACGCCGAGGGCTCAGTCGAAAAAATGAAGCAGTTCATCGACAGAATCAACGATCTTGAGAGGATTCGCCTCTGTCAGTTCTTCCTGTGTTCCATAACCATATGCAACTGCCACACAGTCAAGTCCTGCCGCACGCGCGCCAAGAACATCGTGCTCTTTGTCACCTACCATGAGAACTTCGTTTCGTTTATCGCTCATGTTGATGCGTTTCAATGCTTCCTCGATCACCTCTGATTTGCTTGTTCTGGCACCGTTCATTTCACTTCCTACAACCACATCAAAATAAGAACTCAGCTTGAAATAATCAAGGATCTGCGTTACATAGTACTCTGGTTTTGAGGAAGCGACTGCCAGAATGTAACCTTTGCGTTTCAGTTCCTGAAGCATCTCCTCCACACCCTCATATGGATGATTCTCGTAAATTCCCTTTACTTCATATCGTTCTCTGTAAAATTCTACTGCCTTGCGTCCAGTAGCCTCGTCCACACCGGCGTATTTCATGAACTGTTCCATGAGCGGCGGTCCGACAAAGACTTTCAGTTTCTCCAGGTCTTCTTCTGGTTTTCCGATCTTTTCCAGTGCATACTGAACGGATTTGGTGATTCCCTCGCCAGACTCTGTCAGTGTTCCATCCAGATCAAAAAAAATTGCTTTATACATAAATTTCCTCCATTGTCAAAAAATATTATACGTTAGTATAGCATTCTTTTTTGCTTCCGTCCACGACAATTCTTTCCTGCACATTATGGCTGTCTCGATTTCTGTCTGCATTTCCTGTGGGTTCAGTTTCAGCAGGATCCTGCTGCTCCTCCAGTGCCAGTCTGCTTCTTTTCCATTTATCCGGATCGAGACAACTGCGATCACACGTGATCGATCCGGGATGATTTCTGCCTCTGCTGCATTCCGGATCTCTTTTCTGCAGTAAATGAGCTGCATTTTCTGGCGGCATTCTTCTTCAGTAAGCTCTTCTTCTTTTTGTGGAACTGTCAGGATATTTTTCTGGATTTCTGAGACCGGGGTTGGAGTGGGACTGATGGATGGGATTGGTGTCATTGTTGGTGTGGGGGAAGGAATTGGTGTTGGAGATATGTCTGCGATCTGTTGTTCTGTATTTTCAATATTGTAAAGGGTATCATTACTGTTCTGATGTTCTGCAGCCCTGGCGGTTTCTGAGCTGTTATTTTGAGACACGGTGTTGTTGTTTGAAGTTCCATCTTCATACGAGTCTGCTGAGAAAAAATCGTTCCAGTCTGTTTCTGGCTGTGCGGTATTGGTGTTTCCTGTCGTGTAACTTCCTGCACCTGCGCCAGAGGAATCGTCTCCTGTATTCCAGGAATCTTCTGTGTTGCTCCAATTGTTGTTACTGTCATAATTATCATTGTCGGACGATGTCGTCCCGCCTGTGGTTTCTTCCTGATCCCAACTGGAATCATCCTCGAAACTTCCTGTTCCCATATCAACATCAAAGCCGCCCAGTTCGATCGCCTGGACAACCTTCACTGCGAGCAGTAAAAATATCAACAGCGAAACTCCTGCCAGAAAGTTCTTTTTTATTTTGAGGATGCTTCTTTTTTCCATGCTTCTATCTGATTCTGCGTTATCCGACTGTTGTCTGTTTTCTTTTCTGATGTCTGTTTTTCCCATTCTCTGTATACCTCCATACTCTGTTCATATCGCCCCTGTCTGTTGAGAAAGTTTCCAAACTCCAGATAGCCTGCTCCGTATTCCGGTTCGTATGTGATCAGCTGTCTGTAATAAAACTCTGCTTTGTTTGCTTTGCCAAGCAGTTCTCCGTTCCACGCCAGTAATTCCAGGAGGCGGATCTGCTCTTCACTTTTTCTGTAGAGTTTGAGCATCTGCTGTAATCTGTGTTCCGTATCCAGGCAGAAAAGTTCTCTGGATTTTTTATCGCTGCTTTGATATTCCATGCTATAAAATCTGGCTGTCACGGCTGCCAGTGCGTTCTGGAATTCTGGAAGTACCGGCTGCTGTTCTGCGCCGTGGATAACTGCCAGGAGGGTGAGGAGTGCGGCACAGACCGGAACCAGGACGGATTTCAGGGAGAATGGTTTCCAATTGATCTTTGCAAGATATTTTTCTGCTTCTTCTGCATTCTGCCAGCGTTTGTCCGGGTCCTGGCGGCAGCATTTGTGAATGAATTTTGCGAATTGTGGGGAGCGGATATAATAGTGGTATTTCTTTTTTCCGCAAAGTTTTTGCAGTGTTTTGCCGAGGGCGTAGAAATCGCTGGGTGCGGTCAGGATGCCTTCGTATTGTTCCGGGGCGGCGTAGCCTTTTGTTCCCTTTATCGTTTTTCTTGCAGTTTTGTAACTGCACAGGGCGCTTCCAAAATCTATGAGGTAGATTTTTCCATTTTCATCTAAGATTAAGTTGTCTGGTTTTAAGTCGCCATAATAAATGGGGGGCTTTTGTGAATGCAGGTATTGAAAAATTTGAAGAATTGTATGGGTGATCGTTAAGATTTGGTCGAAAGAAAATTGATAAGATTCTTTTAGATGGGATTCAAGGGATTTGCCTTTGATGTATTCCATGACGAGGTAGCAGGAATCGTCTTGTTCGGTGTAGTCTGTCATTCTTGGGAGGGATGGGTGGTTGAGATGTTTTAGAAGTTTTGCTTCGGTTTTCTTTGAGATGGGGAGTTGTTTGATGGTCCAGAAGGTGCCCAGGTCCATATCGCGGGAGAGGTAAGTGGTTCCCTCCCCGCCCTCTCCTATCTTGGATATGATGCAGTAGCGGTTTTTTAGGATTTTGCCTGTTAAATCTATAACTATTCTCCTTTCTGCTCTCTATTCTTTAACCCCAAAACCTCCGAGGGGGAACGCACTCGAAGTTGCGAAGGCCGTTTTTCCCCCTCGGGCTCCCCCATTTTCGGCCACGCTTTGTGTGAACAAAAGGGGAAAGGTGAGGGACGGAAACTTTACATGCGGTCTGGGGCTGAGAAGCCCAGGAGGTCGATGCTGGTTTCGAGGATGTTTTTGGTGAGGCTCAGGAGTTTGAGGAAGGATTCTTTCTGGCCCTGGTTTTCTTCGCTCAGGATCTTGGTCTCGTGGTAGAAACTGTTGAAGGCGTTGGAGACTTCGTAGATGTAAGCGCAGATTTTGTGTGGTGCTTTTTCTTCGAAGGCGTTTTCGATGGTGCTTCCGAATTTGGTCAGTTCCAGCATGAGGTTTTTCTGGCTGGTGTTTACTGCCGGGAGGAGTTCTCCGGATTCGAGGTTTCCGCCTTCTTCTTTGTAACGGTTCAGGATGGATTTGATTCGTACAATTGTGTAGAGGATGTACGGACCTGTGTTTCCTTCGAAGGAGGTGAAGCGGTCGATGTCGAAGACGTAGTCTTTGGTTGCCTGGTTGGAGAGGTCACCGTATTTGATTGCGGAGAGGCCTACTACTTTGGCTGTTTCCTGCGCATCCTGGTCTTTGACGCTTCTGTTTTCGACAATCTTGTGGAACATTTCTTCGTCGATGTCTGCGATCAGGTTTTCAAGACGCATAACGCCGCCGTCTCTTGTCTTGAATGGTTTGCCGTCTTTTCCGTTCATGGTACCGAAGCCAAGGAAGGAAAGTTCTGTCTCTGGTTTTACGAGACCGGTCTTTCTTGCGCAGCGGAATACCTGGATGAAGTGGAGTTCCTGGCGTTTGTCTACGACGTAGAGGATCTCATCCGGATCGAAGAGTTTTACTCGTTCTACGATCGTTGCAAGGTCTGTTGTTGTATAAAGGGATGCTCCGTCGGATTTGAGAAGCATGCATGGCGGGATTTCTTTGGTGTCTGTGTCTTCTTTGACATCTACAACGAGTGCTCCCTGATCTTCGTATGCGAAGCCCTGGTCTTTCATCATCTGGACCATATCCGGGATGTATGGCTGTGCGTCGGATTCCTTTTTCCAGAGGTCGAAGGATACATTTAAATTGCTGTAGTTTCTCTTGAGGTCAGTTACGGAAACCTGCATGATGTGGTTCCAGAGAGCCATGTAGCCTGGTTTGCCCTGCTGTAACTGATGTGTTGCCTCAAGTGCCTCGTTACGGTATTCCTCATCTACTTTGGATTTACCGCTTGCACATGGATAGATCTCTTCCAGTTCGCTGATGGTGAACGGTGCTTCCTGCGGGTATTCTCCCTGATAGCTGTCGTCAAAGTAAACAAGCTCCGGTTTGCGGTGTTTGAGTTCTGTGATGATAAGGCCCATCTGGAGTCCCCAGTCACCGAGATGTACGTCACCGATCACCTTGTGTCCTACATATCTGCCGATACGTTTGATACTCTCTCCGATGATCGCGGAACGAAGATGTCCTACGTGGAGCGGTTTTGCTACGTTCGGTCCGCCGTAGTCGATGATGATGGTCTTTGGTGTCTCTGCAGTCCTGACAGAGTATTTCGGGTCTGCTTCCATTTCCTTAAGGTAGTCTGCAAGGAATTCTTCTCTGACTCTGAGGTTGATAAAACCTGGTTTTACAACCTCTGCCATAGAAAAGATCTTACTGTCCTTGAGATATACAACTACATCATCTGCGATCATGAACGGTGCTTTCTTGTAAGCTTTGGCTCCTGCCATTGCTCCGTTGCACTGATATTCACATAAGTCAGGACGGTTGGAAACGGTTACTTTGCCGTATGACGGATCATATCCGGCTTTTTCAAAAGCAGAAGCAAGTTCCTCTGCCATTAATTCCATAAGTTTTTTCATTATCATATCTCCTTATTTTACAGTTACTTTTTTGGAGCAGGCTACGGCGAGTGCTCCGTGTCCGATGTGGCAGGCTACACTTAAAGAAAGCGGATCCATATGGATGTCCAGACCCGGGAATGCTGCCTGAACTTCATTCTTGAATTCCTCTGCTTCTTCTTTGTTTCCTGTATATGCCATCTGGAGGCACATTTCTCCTGCTTCTGCATATTCCTTAAAACGGCTGTCCCAGTCTTCTCTCATTGCTTTGAGCATGACTTTCTTTGCCTGTTTCTTACCTCTTACCTTGGCATAGGCATCCAATTTCTCTCCCTGGATCTGAAGAACCGGTTTCAGGTTGAGAACAGTTCCGATCGCTGCTGCTGCCGGAGTGATCCTGCCGCCTTTTTTGAGATATTTCAGTGTTTCCAGTGTGATGTAGATGCTGGATTCCATTTTTTCCGCTTCGAGAACTTCTTTGATCTCTGCGGCTGTCTTGCCTACATCACGCAGTGCCAGTGCATCCAGAACGGACTGACGCTGTGTTACGGAAATCCTCTGGTTGTTGACAACCTGTACTTTGCCGCCATATTCTCTGGAAAGTGCTGTTGCAGTATCGCATGCTGCACTTAATCCGCTGGACATCGGAATGTGCACAACCTCATCATACTCCTCCAGAAGATTGTCCCACAGTCCGCAGACTTCTGCCGGGCCTGGCTGTGAAGTAGAGATTGCTTCATCGTTCTTGAGCTTCTCATAAAATTCTTCTTGAGAAAGTGTGATCCCCTCAAGATACATAACATCATTAATATAAAAAGGCATCGGGAGGACAGAAATTCCAAGCTCTCGTCCTTCATCCTGTGTAATGCCACTGTTACTGTCTGTTACAATCGCAATTTTTCCCATACTGTATCTCCTCATGTGTTTTTCTGTTTTCAGATAACAATACTCATATCCTTATTGAATCATTGCATACTGTTTATAGTTTAGCACATCTCACCCGGTATCTCAATTAAAAATATAAAAGCCGGATATTTTTTACATTTTATATAAAAAAACCTCTATGGTTCCCGGGAACCATAGAGGTTTTTTGTTACTGTTCACTCCGTTCACAGTAACGGATTTTTGACTTATTCACTTCGCAGTGCATCGATCGGGTTCAGGTCTGCTGCCTTAACAGATGGGAGCAGTCCAAAGATAACTCCGATCAGCATGGAAAATATTACTGATCCGATGATCGCCGGAATACTGATCGCCGTCGGTGCTCCCGAAAGCTTGGAGACCACTTTCGACAGGACAATTCCGACAATAACTCCAATGATACCGCCAATACTTGTCAGCATGGCCGCTTCTGTCAGAAACTGGAAAAGAATGACCTTTTTTCTTGCTCCGATCGCTTTCTTTAGACCGATCTCACTCGTTCGCTCTGTGACAGATACCAGCATGATGTTCATAACACCGATACCTCCTACCAGCAGAGAAATACTTGCGATCCAGATCAACTGTGTATTGGTGCTTTCGCTGAGTTTCTGCATATTTCTTACCTGCTGCATCACATCGTCAGCCTTGTATTTGAACTTGGAAGAATTTGTATCAATTCCCTGATTCATAACTTCCGCTGCTGCATTTCCGGCAGAACTCATATTGTCTGTAGAATCCGCACGGATCACTGCATTCTGCGGCTCGTCAAACTGAAAAGCTGTCGGCCAGGTGGTTTCCGGGATCATAACTGTTCCCATGATGGTCTGATAATATTCATTGAACTCGTCAATCGTCTTGATGTTCGGAAGATAGTCGTCACTCTGCTGAACAACCCCGACAACGGTAAACGGTTCTGATCCAATCTCAATCGTCTTACCTACCGGGTTCTCTCCTGCAAACAGATTCTCTGCTGCATTATCATCCACAAGAACGACCTTTCTCATCTCATTGAGATCTTTCTGTACAAAACCTCTACCCGCTCTGACCATATACCCGCGAGTTTCCAGATACTCCATGTCTATTCCATAAATGCTTCCGCCCTGGAAACTGACATTCTGATAATAAACGTTGCTCGCATAAGAACGACTGTAAAAAAATGTCGCATTCTCTACATGATCCAGTTTCCGTACTTCTTCTTTCTGTTCATCTGAAAGAAGCGGTGCAGCTTTCCCATCACTCATTCCGTAATCCTGGTCATAAGCACTGTCTCCATAATTAAGCGTAATGGACACCGTGTTATTACCCGCACCGATCAGGTCTTCCTTGATCTGTTCATTTGTTCCCTTCAAAGTTGAAACGATTGCAATAATGGAGGCAATACCGATAATGATACCAAGCATTGTCAGAAAGGATCGCATTTTGTGAGACCAGATTCCCTGAATGGATATTCTGATATTTTCAAGCATAAATTCCCACCTTCCTAGTAGCCATACATTTCGTCTGCTGAAACTTCTTTTGTTTTGACACCATCTGCAACATCATCGCCATAAGGAAAAGCAATTTTGTCTTCTCTGGTGATTCCTCCTGTTACGAGAACACTGTATCCACTGTTTACATTGCCTCCCACTTTCAGAATCTGTTTTTTCAGCACACCATTATCATCCTTGTAGACATAGCTGACTCCATTTTCAGTGCGGACAAATGCTCTGTCCAGAACAATTCCATTGCTGACCACATTTCCTGCCAGCATAACCGTAAGCCAGTCGTCATCTGATACTTTAACGGAACTGTCCTCTATAGTAGCTGTATATTCGTAGTAAGAAGCATTCGGATTCCCACTTCCATAATAGGAAGAATCGCCCGAAACAGGATACTCGGACACGTATGCCACCTTTGCATTAAAGTCACCATTTGAAGTGGAACATTTCAATTCTGTGCCTTCCTTTATCTGATCCAGCATCAGTTCACTTACCGTTCCTTTAACATAGTATCCTTCTTTGCTCTTAACTGTCATAAAAGTGCTTCCATCAGAAGATGAAGTTGTGGAATCTCCAACCTTTGCCACAGTTCCATCCAGTCTGCTGTAAATCGTTTCTTTCTGAACCTTCTTTTCCAGTTTACTGATATTCAGTTTGCTTTCCCGAATATCCAGACTCAGACTCTGAATTCTTGATTTCTGGATTTTGATTGCTTCATCTCTGGTAATTGAAGCGTTTCCTGAATCATCCGCATTATCATAATCTCCACCATCATCTGGTAATTCATCCTCATACTGACTTGCACCATCCAGTGTATATTCAATTTCCGAATCATTATCTACACGTTTGTCAAGAAGATTTCCATCAATGAGATAATACCCAATACAGGATGACTTTCTGTCCTGATAATCTGTCACCTGATTATTCTGATGAAATTCCAGCTGATACCAGTATCCTGTCTTTCCCGCATCTCTTGTACCGTCACTGTTAAACTGTGCCATTTTGTTAAGGAAAGAACCTTTTGCAACTACATATCCTTCGGACGAGTCACACAGGAACACAAACGGATCATCCTTTGTACCAGTTCCGGTAATAGGTTCTGTTTCATCATTCAGGATCTTCACAAACTGTGATTCTCCATCCATCAGTTTATCTTTATTCTCACCTGGTGCTATATCCACAATTTTTACATCATCCACAAAATCGTCCTGCGGCTGATCTGCTCCCGGTGTTTCCGTTGGTGCTGGTATCGGTGTCTCTTCCGGTGTTTCTGTTTGTTCAGGAATCGGCGTAGGTTCCGTATCATCTTCCCCTGTATCATCAGAACCAAAATCCACATCTGCGCTCGTATCTGCTTCCTCAGAGGAAGCTTCCTGCTGCGTATCCGTAAAATCCTCGGTCGAAGCTGTGCTTTCCGGCATGGCTGCCGCCAGAATTGGATTCATTACTGCTGCCAGATAAACTCCGTTCAGGGAACTTCCAGCCGAAGCCAGCTCATCTCCGGTGCTGCTTGTATCTGTGTCCGATGGCTGGTCTGCATTCAGAGAATCTCTGTCTGCATCGCTTTCCTCAACAGGACCTCCATTCTGAAGACTCGCAAGTCGTTTCTGTGCCTTTGCCAGATTTTGTTCCTGCTGTTCCTGCTTCAGTTTCGCGATCTTGAGTTCCATCTGCACCAGTGTCATATCAAAAGAAACCAGTTTGTCTCCTTTTTTTACTGTATCGCCTTTTGATACATAAACATCCTGAACGATCATGTCTTTGTCTATGGTAATACTTTGAACTGCACTTGTAGCGATATTTCCCTCCAGGCTGGTGTCATCCGTATAATACTGACTCGCCAGGCTGTCCACACTTACAACTGACACTTCACTCTGATGTGATTTTCTGTAATAAACTGCACCACCGGCAGTACCGCCCGCTATCAATGCAGCGATCAGAACTCCTATGATGATTTTTTTCTTCATGAATTCACCTCTTTTTCCCTGAGTTCACCGTCACGGATCGTTACTACACGTTTCGCATGTGCTGCGATTTCCGGATCATGCGTGATCATCAGGACTGTTACCCCCTCATCATTTAACTTCTGAAAAAGCTCCATGACCTGTGCTCCGGACTTACTGTCCAGTGCTCCTGTGGGTTCATCTGCAAGAAGCAGTTTCGGACTGTTTACGATTGCCCTGGCGATCGCCACTCTCTGCATCTGTCCTCCGGAAAGCTGGTTCGGCTTAAAGTCAACTCGATCAGCAAGTCCTACACGATCCAGTGCTTTGAGGGCTCTCTGTCTGCGTTCTTTCTTTGGAACTTTGGCATAGTTAAGCGGAAGTTCCACATTTGCTGCTGCTGACTGCCGCGGAAGAAGATGAAAACTCTGAAAAACAAAACCGATCTTGTTCAGACGGATATCTGACATGTCATTTTCGGAACAGGTTCCAATCTCCTGACCATCCAGAAAAAATTCTCCCTTTGTCGGTTTGTCAAGACATCCTATGATATTCATAAGTGTTGTCTTGCCTGAACCGGACGGTCCCATGATTGCCACATATTCTCCCTCTTCCATGGAAAAGTTGATATCTTTCAGTACCGGAACGCTCATTTTGCCCTGCTGGTAATCCTTATAGATTCCTTTTAATTCCAAGATCATTACTCTGCCTCCGTATCATCCTGTATCGGGACCAGATCTTCGTCCGGGAGATCGCCATCCGTCATCTCTTCAGAATCATCGGTCATATCACCCGCATCGTAATCACTTATCATGGTGTCGTCTGTTCCGTCATACCCGTAGTCAATGCTATCCATATTATCATCTGCCGGAAGTTCATCAGAACTCATATCAGAAACAGGCTCCATATCTACATTATCTGACTCAACAGCTTCTTCTCTGTTTTTGGTCGTTGCCATTCCCTCTTTGAGATTTTCTGCCGGGTAAGCAATATAATCATCCTTCGTAAGTCCGTCTACGATCTCATATTCTCCCAGTTCTTCATCATACTGTCCAAGAATCACGCTGCGCTTCTCAAGTTTCTTGTCCTTACCCATTGCCCAGACATACGGCTGGTCAGTATCTGTATCTGAAATATACACTTCACTCAGCCACAGGCCTGCTTTCTGATCTTCCTGTCCTTCGTCATTTTCTATGTAAACATGCTGTCCAAGCATGAGACCGTCAGAAGAATCAAGATTCACATAAAATGGATAGGTACTTGAAGAAGTCTGGGAATCTCCACTTGCATCCATCATACCGAAGCTGTTGCTGCTACTGTTGGTAGTTGCACTGTCCTTATCAATAGTACCCATGGTCCCATGCCAGATCTGACTGCTGTCCACACGAGACCGGACAATTACCGGTTCTCCTTCTACAATGTTCTGGATATTCAGTTCATTTACAGTTCCTTTGACTCTGTACGAACCAGTACTCAGAATCGTAATAAATGCATTGCTGCTTCCACTTCCTGTATCAGAAGAAGAAGACATATCGTTAGCACTGTCATCCAGACTGTCTCCATCATCTGTTGATAATTTAGATGTGTCAATCTTCTGAATTACACCATCAATCGAACTTCTCACCTCAGTATTACCTGTTGCGCTCTGCAGTTTATCAATTTCTGCCTGCTTGCTTTTCTGATTATATTCATTTTTTTTGAGATTCATTTTGTTTGTCTCAATTTCAATTGTATAAGACAGCTGATTGTCCTGAGATGCCTGTTTCTTTTCTTTTTCGAGAGTAGCAATCTGATCATTCAGGCTGGACTCCTCATTCTTGAGACGGTCCAGTTCCAGCTGCGCTTCCTCCAGGCTGTCCTGAATACTGCTGAGATCATATTCAAACAAAAGCTGTCCTTTTTTGACCTGGTCTCCTGTCTTGACCTGGACTTCCTTGACAGATCTTCCACTCTCCAGTTCCACCTCAACCGTTTCCTGCGGTTCTACCGTGCCTGCATATCTGTTGGATACACCTGCAGCATCTCCATTGATCTCACTGATCAGTGTTACATATATAACATCTCCGCTGACTTCCTGCTGTCCAAACACTCCTGTTTTCCAGCAGACTCCCGCTGCGCCTCCTCCTATTATCAGGATCCCCAAAAGGATCAGAATTCTTTTTTTCATAATATGAAGTTTCCTCCTTACAGCCCTTCGCCATCGGACATTCTGACATATTCCTGTCGTTTTTTGTTTCTTAATTTATGTTACATGATTACTGCTACAATTCTGTAACAGCTACTTTTTTATCTTACCTATCATAGCAGATTGTTTCCAAAAAAGAAAGTCTTCCACAAAATCATTAAGATTTTCACATTTTTTTCACGTTTTCTTTCCAAAAACAGAGTAAAATATCCATTTTTTTGACTTTTGAGCTGATTTTTGGTAAAATGTATAAGAATATTTTTTTGAAAGGAAAGATACTTATGAAGATTGCCAAAAATCTGATCTCTCTTTTCGTTTTTATCCTTGCAGTTGTCTGTTTTGGCGGCTGTTCCCACCTCGATAAAACCGATGTAAAAACAGTGATCAGCAACGAACTAAATCTCCTCAAGAATCTGGACTCCGATACTGCCCAGAAATATGTATCCTATAAAGAACTGTTCCCCGACGCAACGACGGAAACTTCTCTTTCCCAGGAAGTAGAAGAAGTTTTTTCTCTCTTCTTTCAGGATTTTGATTATCAAATTCTTGATCTTGACGTCGACGAAGATAAAAAAGAAGCCACAGCAAAGATAAAGCTGACTACCATAGATGCTCAGACCTTAGCTTCCGATTACGCCGAAGCTTCCCTCAAAGCAGCAATCCTCAAGGCAGCCAGTTCTGATTCAGCAGACACCGAAGAAACTACAACTTCCATGGAGGACCGTTATCTGATCCTTGATGATCTGTTGAAGCAGAATCACTATGAAACTATGGAAACGGAATGTACCATCAGGCTCACAGACAAGGGTACTTCCAAACAGGAATGGGAGATCATACGGACCCATTCTCTGGAAAATGATCTTGTCGGCGGTCTTATGACTTATCTGTCCGACAGTGATCTCATGTCTCCAGAAGAAACACTGTCCGTCTATTTAGATACCCTCAAAACCATGGATTCTAAACAAATGGGAAATTATCTTGGTCTGGAAAGTCTTTTGAACACTTCAGATTCTGCCAAGAATTCCATTGCATCAGCTCTTGTCGATCAGGTTCACAAAACTCTTGATTATCAGATCACCAGTTGCAATATTCAAAGTTACAATGCTGTCGTAACTACAGAAATTACAACTTTTGACAGTGCATCCATACTTTCTGATTATCAGAGTAGCCGGGATACTTATCTCTCCTCTGTTGATGCCGTCATTGATGGTTCTTCCAAAAGATATGAGCATTCTCTGGAACTTCTCCTTAACAGCATTAAGGAAAACACAGATACCGTCACTTCTTCTGTTACTTTTCATCTTACCAACGACGGTGCATCCTGGAAACTCCTGGAAAACAGTGAAGCCATCGGAAATGCTATATTTGGAACGCTCAGCACCACACCTGTCCCAGATGAAAACAGCGAACTTTCAAATGATGAAAGTAACTCCGAACCATCTGACGAAACACTGTCTGATTCTTCCGAATATATCGATGAAGAAGATTTCGATTACGGCTACGATTTTTCGGATGATGACGCAAATGCTGATAATTATGAAGATGACACTGCATCCGATGACAGTTCCTACGAAGAATAAACTTTCGTCCTTCTCCAGATCAAAAAACTCCTGCCAGACCTTTATATCACAGGCTGGCGGGAGTTTTTGTATATAATTAATTATTCAGCTTCTTCCGGAGCTGTCTCAAGCCCAAGTTCTTCAAGCTGCTGCTCGCTTACTCTGCTCGGCGATTCTGTCATCAGGCAGGAAGCATCTTTTACCTTCGGGAAGGCGATTACGTCACGGATGCTGTCAACTTTTGCCATCAGCATTACGAGACGGTCAAGTCCGTAAGCCAGTCCAGCGTGAGGCGGAACTCCGTATTTGAATGCATTCAGGAGGAATCCGAACTGTTCATAAGCAGCTTCTTTGGTGAAGCCAAGCATCTCAAACATCTTCTCCTGGATATCATTCTGGTGGATTCGAACACTACCACCACCGATTTCGTTACCATTCAGTACGATATCGTATGCTTTTGCACGGATCTTTCCAAGATCTCCGCTCTCGATCAGCGGGATATCTTCATCCATCAGCATGGTGAATGGATGGTGCATTGCTGTGTAACGGTTTTCTTCTTCGTTCCACTCAAGAAGCGGGAACTCTGTTACCCATACGAAACGATATTCATTCTTATCAAGAAGATCCATCTGTTTTGCAAGTTCTACACGGAGAGCTCCGAGAACATCGTATACAACTTTGTTCTTGTCTGCTGCAAAGAGAAGCAGGTCCCCCGGCTTACCTTCCATAGCCTGAACAAGTGCATCCATCTCTTCTTCTGTCATAAATTTGGCGAAAGAAGATTTGCGGGTGCCGTCTTCTGCGATCGCGATGTAAGCAAGACCTTTTGCACCATAAGTCTTTGCAAACTCAACGAGTTTGTCGATCTTCTTACGCGGCATGCT
>OODE01001458.1_pt1 | contig 15104 bp, 10 predicted proteins | sample 1671771 | NCBI WGS metagenome assembly OODE01 (sample SAMN06348191, study PRJEB24527) | human gut metagenome | biome: human gut; feature: ankylosing spondylitis patient; material: feces | host: Homo sapiens | place: China | collected 2015-10 | reverse complement strand
CATCAATATTTAACTGAATACATTTATTCCTTGCACAATCAGAAATAACTCTAGCCTTTATACGTCCCTTCTCATTGGCAAATACAAACTCCTGCTTGTATCCATATTTTTCTTCAATCTGCTCCAGATTTCTAAAAAAGGCTATCAATTCATCTGTAAGTGGTAACTTTCTTGTTTCCTGATTTTTCGTGGTTGAGATACTTACTGTTTTAGATATTCTTCCTGACACTTCAGCTTTAGATATTACCAGCACATGCTCTTTGACATCTATGTCAGACCACTTCAATGCCACCAATTCTCCAACTCTCATGCCTGTCATTGTTGCCAGTTCTACCGCATAGGACGGAATATACTGTGGTCTGTCAACATGATCTTTTTGTAACTGTCTGAGTAATTTTCCTGATTCATCACGATTAAAAATTCTATGTGCATCTGGAACCTTTGTTTTATCATAATGTCTTCTAAACATTTGAGTATCTACATAATCACATGGATTTTCCTTAACTTTTCTATTTATAAATGCACTCTTGAATGTTCCATGAATATATCCCCACAAGGCTACCCCGGCTTTCTGTTTTAGCTGCTTATTTTTAATCGTATTTATCATAAAAATCGTTATGTCTTCACTGGTGATATTACGTATATCCTTTTTTCCGAAATCTGTTTTTTCAAAGAAACGCTTATAATCACACTTATATTTATATAACGTATTTTCAGATATTCCATAAGCTGCTTTCACATCCAACCATCTGTTAAAATACTCATTAAATGTATACTTCTCTAACTTTTCCGACCAGTATGCTATTACTTCTGTTTTAATCGCAGCTTCTGTTGTCTTCTTAATTTGTCTTCTTCCAGTCGTCTTTGATTCATCCGGGATATATGTTCTCCACAAACCATCCTTTCCACACGATATTTTATATGGATGTTTCTTTAAAATTTCGTTTCGTTTTGCCATTTCTATCTGTTCTTGTACATATGACAAGTCAATGATATCATTGTCTTTAATATATTTCAAGATGCTCTCTGCGCTTTCAACGCTTGTTTCTTTTAATGTTTCTCTTAATTTTCTAACCATAATTTTATTTCTCCATTTCTTCCATATATCAAAAAGGAGAGCCAAAACTGACTCTCCCGTATCATTTCTTTCTATATAAATCATCCTGCTGCCTGCACAGGTTCTTCTGTTTTTTTTACCAGACCAATCAGATTTTCACTTTCTGAATTCATGTCCGTTAAGTACGGCGGTCTTTCACATTTTTCCCACTTACCTTTACCCACCTGAATCTTCCATTCAAGATCATCCTCTTTGGGATATTTTCTGGATAACATTTCATTACATTCTTTCATAAGCCGTTTTTTCTCTCGTTTGTTGCAAGTAAAGAAGAGATATTTAAACTGTTTACCTTTATAATGTTGGATTCCTGCTTCTTGCTGCTCAAAAGTCGGTCTACAAGTTAATCTTTTGTCTTTGGAATCCTGTGAAAAAAACTGTTTTGTCTGTCTTGGATGTAACTTTATTCCATTTTTCATATACATATCTGTCCAGATATATCCCAAATAATAAAAATTACTTCCCTGGTATACATATCCGGGCTTTCCAACCATTCCATCCGCCCAAGTGAACAACACTTTTATATCCGGGCAATTACTTTTTATCCATTTAATGGTTTGTGATAACATTTGTGATTCACTGTTTCTTGGCATATCTTCCGACATACACATCCTGCCAATCTCGTAATAATCCTCTGTTTTTAATGACGGGAATATCTTTTGTATTGTATGTAATGGTCTAGTCCCCCAGCCCAAAGTGACAACTCCGACCAATCTTTCATCCAGATAAAATCCTAAGAAATGTTTATTCAGACGTGGTAATATATTTGAATAATGATATTTCTGGATCATTTTTAGCGCATCCGCCTTCAATATTTCTCGTATTTCATATGTATAAATAATCTTAGCCTTTCTTTAAATTTCGTCAAACTTCCAGTTAATCATAGCCTGATACAGCTTATCTGGAATCACATCTTTATAACAGTCTGCTATGTATATGATTTCAGCCATTTTATGTGCCTTGTATACTTCATAAGCTTCTTCTGGCGTATCGAAAAATCCAAGTTTGACAGACTTCTTCTTTTTCCCGACTTCATCATCTTTGCAGCTTTCTCTGACCGTAGCCTGATACTTTCCGGTCTTCTTTGAATAAATTACTCCTGTCGGTAGTCCATTCTTTTTTCTTCCATGAATATGTACAAACAGATCATTGATCCGCTTCGGCACGAAGATACAGGTATCAGGACTGTATACTTTATTTCCCGGAACCAGAATGTCCTTATCCAGTTCCACTGTTGATTCACCTTCGATTTCATAAAAGTTATGGTCTACCCATTCATAGAATAACTTCTTATTGTCAAGCCATTCGTCACATACCGTACATTCCTCGTAATCTGGCTTAACCTTATGATAATTTTCGTTATAACATCTTGTCTTCATATTACTCTTTAGATTATATTTCTGTTCTTTACTCGGTTTCTTATAATTCACCATATCCACTTTGCTGTGCCGCCACCATAGCAGACACACACATATCAGATACAAACATAACAACCAGTAAATTCTCATTATTTCGTCACTTATAAGCACTGCCAACACGGCACGCTCCTTTCATCTTTTCAATTACCCATGAATGTTTCATGCGTTTTTTCTCCTTGTATTCCCTGATTTTTCCAATAAAATAAGTCTGTACCTCACTGTCCATCAGTAAAGTACAGACTTCCTCTGTTTATTCCTTATATCACTTTTTTCCAGTCACGTTTATTCCGTTTTGTACGGTCATCCATTGCCTTCTCAATCAGTTTCCGAACATCTTCTTCACTCTTTATGACTGGATTATTAAAGGTGAAATGATATTCATTCGCCACTTCTGTAGTCTGATTCTGTACAGCAGCACTTGGCTCTGTAATTGGTTTCGCCATTCTAGCATTAAATTCATTCAGAGTAGCAACTGTAGGTTTCAGTTGATCTGTGAATTCTTTTGTCAGAACAGTTTCACCCGGAGTATTGATCTGAAGAATATCTGCAAGCTGTTGCATTTCTTTTGGTCCGACTTTCTTACCTTTAGCATTAAAATATCCTATCAAAGGACTCACTCCGACAGGAACGTCTGTTGCACCATCTGGACGATTACTCAGAGAATTTGTCCAGTCTTTCAGATATGCTTTCTTAAATCCCTCAACTGCGGTATATGATTGATCGCTATGGTTTGCGCCGTTTTTATAAGCGTACTCCATAGCGTCTCTCAGGTTATTGCCTGAAGTTTCTTTGATTCCAGCTTTGTTTGCATAATCCTTAATCTTTTCATAATGAGAATCCGGCATTACATGAACGGTACAAGTAGCTTTAGCAAGACCACCTCCGCCAATAGCAGTAATGATACATTTTCTTGTCTTAGATTCATCACGCACCATTAAACCGTTCTTACCAAGACCTGAAGACACACCACGAACTGTACCGTCAGAAGAAACTTTCGCAATAGATTCATCAGAACTTTTCCACTCAATATCAGAGTGTTCCGGTTTGCTTGGTGACCATGTTGCTTTAAGCTGTTTCTTGATATGACTGTATGTCAGATAAATGTCTGTATCACTCAGCTTCAGAGTGTAATTCTTATCTGTCATTGTGCCCGGTGTTACATTTCCAGCCCCATCTGAAGTATCACTTTTCTTCAAAGTATCATCCAATACTTTATCTGCTGATCCATTGTTACCGCCCTGTCCATTGCTGGCTCCGGGTATCTTGGATGTGTCCATCTTATAGACACCTTCCCATGCTTTTGTTGCATTTACGGCAGCAGTATTAAAATCAGCGGCTTTGGTAATCATCTGGTCAAACGTCTGGGAAACTTTCATACCGTACTGATCCATTACATCACCAAGATGCTTATATGTGCTGTCATAATTCGACTTCACATTATTAAGCATATTATTAATGACAGTTTCCTGAAAACTGGTATTCTTCTTCAGGGCATCTAATGTATTGTCCAGTGCATTTTCTGCATCCTCCTGAAGATTCTCATATCCGGTTTTCTTCATTTCAACTTCATGCTGATGAACGGTGTCCTGCATATCCTCTTCTGCGTCTGCCAATTCTGCCTTTAATTTTTCCAGACGTGCTTTTGCTGCGGCATTCGACGTCCCTTCAAGGGCAGAAATGGAAGCCTTCAAAGCATTGATATCCTTGGACTTTTTCCTGATTGTCTTATCAAATTCATAATATTTCTCTTTCGCATCCAAGGCTTCCAGACGTTTATCAATATTCTTTTGCAGCAGGTCGTTCTCCTTCTTGACCTGTGTCTCATATACAGATAATATCTGCTGCCTGTACTCTGCCATTGAAGAGGATGCATCCCGTATTCCTTTTAACAGTTCTTCTGTCTTTTCTTTGTATTCTTCTGCACTGTAGCATCCATTCTGATACTGCTCTTCCAACTTATCCAGCGCAACCCTGTAATTCGCAAGCTTATCCTTAATCGCATCTATGGATTCCTGCAACAGCAGAACATTTGTAAGACCATTCTGTGTCAGGGAACCATCATCATTATAGAAGTTGTCCTCATCGCCCAACAGCTTCTGCATAGTCTGGTACTCATTAATCACACTGTCCAGCTCATCCTGAAAATCATTAAACGGCTTCCAGCGAAGTTCCATGATCTTATTTTTCAGTTCTTCCGTACTGCTGCCAAGATTTAATATCTGTTCGTCGATCTTAGCAATCGAATCGAGATACTTCTGCGCTTCTTCATTGTTCCAGCTGCTAAAATGTGTATCATAATATTCCGCTTTTTCCTGTCTCAGCTTTTGCAATGCCAGAATCTGTCGATTATTCGTCTTGATACGTTCGGTATAATCTTTCTCAGCTATCTGACGATCCGGGTTATCTGATACGATTTTATAATTAATAGCCGCATCCTGCTTGGAACCTGCACGATCCCAGCGATCCACTGACCATTGCTTCACGTCTTCTCTTGCGTTCTGAATCGCCTGTGTCAGTTCCTGAATATGTGTATCAGCTTTTGCATAGGTTGTCTTCAGGTCAGTATACTGCTTCAGCATCTCCTGATATGCTTTATCCTTACGGTTATTGCCATTCGTTTTCAGATATTCTGCCATCTGTTTCCGAACTGCTTTCATCTCCTTGGAAGTCCAGTCTTTCTGATACTGCGCATAATTACGCTGCTTCTCAAGATTCTGATAATAAACAGAACCGATTTTCTGGCTCTTACCATGTACGATTCTATTCTCTGCCAGAGCCGCATAATAATCTTCCTTGGCTTTACGTTTACCTATAATCACATCATAAGAATCATAGGTATTATCAACTTTTGCTCTGGCGAGTTTTAATTTCTGTGCTCTCTTCTCCCGGTTCGTATCTTTAGCATCCAGATACTTGTCCATCCATTCTTTATAAGCATCAACCGCAGCTTTCTGACTGGCAGACAAGGATTCAATATCAATGGTCTTGCCCTCATCAATCTTTTTCTTCAGAGCTGGAGTAAGATACTGACTGACCGTAGAGTCTGCTGCTACTTTCTGTGCATAACTCCAGTATTTCTGCATTGCCTGCTTAGAAGCATCAATCTCTTCCTGTGTACTATGAATTGCTTTGTCATAGTTCTTCTGAGCCTTGGTATAATGACTGGTATCACTTTCCGCATAATCCGTATACTTGGAAGTCGTCCGATCCAGACGACTCATTGTGGTTTCTATCCAGTCCATTGCATTTTCATTCAGTTCCTTGATTGCATTTTCAAGAGCCTCGTCTACTTTGTCTGCTGCTTCACTGACAGATTTTTCCGAATTCTGTACTGCTTTCGTGTTACTATTGATAGCAGCAGTATTTCTTGTAGATGCAGAACTACTGCCTGATCCCCGATTTCCAGATGCAATATTTGCCTGACCAACAGAAATTCCACCTCTGACCATAGCGGTACCAGATGCTTTTGCCATTCCACGACTGTTCACAAAGCCTTGTTCCAGTAAAGATTCCGTCTGCAAATGGTTGAATACTATACTTCCTGCCGGGATGTACTGGAATTCCGCACCATTGTCACCAACTGTATGCCATGTTCCAGTCATTGGATCAACGACGATCTCTCTTCCCAGCTCTCCAACCAGCGTCATTCCTCCGGTTTTTGTTCCCCAGTTACCTTTTGCATCTGCATGACCAACCAAATGCGGATAATGTGCAGTACCAAAAGCATGAGCAGTACCACTCGCACCGCCTGATCCTTTGGATGGTGCGTTTGCATTTGTCCAGTTGACCGTACCTGTCGCAGTAAAACTGGTCTTTACATTTGCCGTATTGTTCGTCCAGTTCACCGTACCATTGGAAGTGTGCATCTGCGCAGCCCATGCATCCACTTTTCCTGTATTATTGTCCCAGTCTACCGTACCATTGGATTTTTTCTCTTCTGCTGCATACGCGTCTACAACAGAAGAATCCACACCTGCTTCTACCATAATTTTCGGTGATAATGCCTGAATGCATGCTGTGATTGTTGCTTCAGAAGTTCCGTCAATTCCCAGTGTTGCCTTAATCTCTGGGGAAAGTCCCTGAATTTCACTGACCAAACCATCCACTTTGCCTTGTGCTTCTGATGTATCAGCCCCCACCGAAGCCTGCAATTCTACATTATTCTGTGCTTCCTGAAATTGCTGTAATAATGACAGTGCATTTCCAAGCTCTCCATCCACCTGTGAAGTATCTACGGACATAACAGCCGGAGCTTCCAGCATCTGTTTTTGTGTCACACAGTACTGGATTACGGTATTTGCATCATCCACCTGCGAAGAATCTACTTCCAGAGTGCCTTTATACTCCTGCATCTGTGAAATCGTATTATCAAGAGTCTTGATCTTATCTTCTGTACTCTCAATATCCGAAACGTCGATCTGAATATCAAGATCTTTATCCCCGGACAGTTCTTCAATCCTGCCCTTGGCTTCACCTGCTGCCATACCCAGATCCCCCAATGTCTTGACGGCTTCGTCAGCCCAGTCAAATTCACCGCCGAACTCTTCCATCTCTCCGAACATTGCCTGCACCATCGGAAGTGACAAATTTAATCCGTCTGCAAAGTCCTGCATAGTACGCTGACCTGCAATCTTATACTCACCACTTGCTTCATCCAGTTCCATCAGTCCGGCTTTTGTCGCCTTTGCACAGAACTCCGCAACATCCAGTCCGGTTCTGTTCCCGTCTGAATCATGGTTAAAATAATGCTCAATACTATTTATATAAGAAGAAACTGCTTCTGCATCTTCTGTATCTACAGAATCCGGGACGATAAAATCCACTGCTGCTTTATAAGAATTTGTTCCTATCCTTCCATAATCCTCAGAATCCGTATTCTGTGTTACATCCTCAATGTGATCCAACGCTCCCATAGCATCGTCAAACATATCTCCTGACTCAGAAGTGTTCTGTTTATCCAGCCAATTCTGATATGCCCCTGTTGCTTCTCTGAGTGATGCAGACAACAGATCAAGCTGGTTACACTGATTCACTAATCCATCATTCTCAGATAACAGTGCATCTATACTACTCTGGATGGTCTGTGCATTCTGACTTTTTGCATCAGATAAATTTCTCAGTTCATCCTGAAGCCGCTCGATTTCTGCAATGTTCTGCATATATTGCGCCTGTTTTTCCAGTTTCTGATTCTCATTCGTCTGGATTGCTTCCTCTGCTTTTGCTTTTTGCAGTTCCCGGACTTTCTCGGCATTCAGATGTAGTGCGCCATTGTTATATTCCAATGCAGAGGTGTAATCTGAAAGCTCATCTGAATTAAAATCATCCAAAGATATAGACTTCCCTGTTGACTGTGAAGTAAGAACTGAAGTTGCTTTCTCAATCCCGGATAACGCTTCCTGTGCATTTATGATCTGGTCTGCCAAATCTGAGACAGCTTCGGTTGTTGTGTCCACAGAAGCTCCTGCACTGGATGAAATGACTCCTAACTGTGTAAGCATATTCACCAACTTCGCCACTTCACCGCTGGATGTATCAGAAATCAATCCACACTGTACTGCGGCATCTACAAGAGCATTAATCTGATCTTCACCTTCTTGTACACCTTCTGTCTCGAAAGCATACTTGAAGTCTGTATCTGTCAAACCAAGTTCTTTCAGGGAATCTGCATTCTTCTTTATCTCTTTTCCGAACTTTGAAGTGTCTTTTCCTGATAAAGCATCACTAAACTGATTCGCAGCGATAGCCGTATCATTTAACTGATCTCTTACCTCCGAGAACTGATCCGCAAACTGAGACATATCAGAATTCTTTAATAAAGACTGTACCGCCGTATCTACCGTTTCAAACTCTCCTGCTGCCTGTGTGATCTTATCAGAATCGCCTTCTGTCAGTGCATCATTATAATTCTTTACTGCTTTTGTATAATCATTCAGCCATTTCAGAGCTGTCTGGTCTTTCCCATCAGCTTTAAATGTCTGTTCTTCTGCAACCAGCTTCGCTTCCTGTGCCTGTTCATAAAGATCACCATATTTTCCAAGTATTTCATTGGCTTCTGATAATCCTCCTGATGCGTTATCCAGCATCACGCTTAATGTATCAGATTCTCCATACTGTTTCTCAATGGATTTGGCATCATCCATAAAGTCATTCAATGCCTGTTTTGCCGTTACAGAATCCGCTTTAAAATGGACATCCATTGTAATTCCGTCCATTTCCGGTTCTATCGTAAATACTTCATCCCCGTATTCTTTCTTCAGATCATTAATAGATTTTTTGATTGCTTCAGATTCTTTGGAACCATTATCAAGGAATTGTCCAAGATAAGTGTGGCGTTTCTTCTCTACTTTTTTCTCTGCTTCCTCAATCCCTTTTTTGTTCTCGTTCTGGAACTGGCTGGCTTCTTTTTGTGAAACCTTATCCAAAAGCGCAATCTGTTCTTCCAGACTTCCATTAATCAGGTCAATCCCGTCTACCTGACTGTGGTAGGAATCTGTCAGTGACTCCTGAATAGATAACAGTTCGCTCTTTGCGCTGGCAGCTTCCTGTTCGGTCAAAGTCCCAGAAGATAATGCGGTACGAAGTTCTGTGATTCTCTCAATGTTATCCTGCAAGGATGTATTGTTTTCCTGCCATTCGGTACCTGCCTGTTTTGCGGAAGATACCGCTTCCTCAACAGAATGTTGATATGCACTAAACGCAGATACGGCAGCCGTTACCCCAGCAGCCACCAGAATAAGTGGATTCGCCATTAATGTAGCCCACAAACCAGATAATGCACCAGATAAAGAGAATGTTGATGCCGCTGCTGCACCTTCTGCGGTTGACAAGCCCATTGCTGCTACCGATGCCTGTGCTTCTGCACTGCTCATTCCCTGATTTGTCAGAATTGCTGCCCTCTGTGCATCCGTTAAAGCAGTACTGGACAGAACAAGTCTGGTCTGTGATTCCGATAATCCCTGTGTCAGCGTCAATAATCTCTGGAAAGAATCATCCGGGATATTTACTGCCCTGCTCAGATTCAAAGCATTTCCAAGATTTGAAAGCTCCCGGAATGCCGCTACAATCTGCTGAATTGCATACACTCCACCTGCTGCACCAAGCCCTGCAATGGCAGACTGAACCAGATTAATGTTATTTGCAAAATCCACAAGATTCTTGGAACCGTCCAGAAAACCTGAATACAAGTCGCTGGATACGGTAGATGTAGCCAAATTTTCAAGACTTGCTTTCAGTGCGTTGGTCTTTGCTTCCAGTGAAGTCAGGTAATTATCCTCAAATTTTTTCTGCGCGGTGCCGTCTGCATTTAACGCGGTTTCTGTTAAAGACTGCACTTTATCCCAGTTGTCAAACATGGCAATCAGTTTGTTATACTGGTAGGTACCTGCCATAGCTGTTGCAACTGCTTTCTTTGTATTTCCATCAAAGGTTGACCACTTGCCTGCAACTTCATCAATGATCGGTTCCGATTCTTTGAACTGTCCATTCACGTCACGCATGGAGATTCCTACTTTATTCAGGACTTTCTCCACATCATTCAGGCTCTCGCCAGTTTCAGAATCTACAAATTTACCAGCCTTAATCTGGTTCATTCTGGAAAGAATACTCTTCAATCCTGTACCGATAGAATCATCACTATCCTGTGTAACATCCTTGATTGTTGCGATCATGGCAGCAGTTTTCTCCAGACTGACACCTGCATTATTCGCCTGTGATGCAACTTTTGTCAGTGCCTGTCCGATTCCTCCGGCATCTGAAGCAGATTCCAAGTCGATACTCGTCAGTACATCATTAATATGCCCTGCCTGATCCGCATTCATCTGGAAACCGTTCAGAGTTGCAGTCAATACCTTTGACGCATTCTCCGAATCCATCTGTGCATCTTTGGATAGCACCATACTGTCCTTGATAAGCTGATTAGTCTCAGACATGGAACGTCCCTGTCTTAACCAGCTGTCCGCAGATTTCGCTACATCCGAAGTGATACTTCCAAGTTCCTGTCCCAATGCATTGTAACTCTGCGTCAGATCACTTGCATAAGAACGGCTCTCACCTGTAGCCATTGCAAGGTCAGTCTCCAGATCATTAAATTCCTTCACTGTAGAAAGAGCTTCTTTTCCTGCATCCGTAATCTTATACAATCCATCCTGCATCAGATTCGCCAGACTGTATGCACTGAACGCTTCCCTGAAACTGCTTCCCAGAGAAGAAAAGATACTCTGACTTCTCTGTCCTGCTGTATTTACACTTCCAAGTGCCTGCTGCAACTGTGTAAGCCCGGAAGTATCTGTCTGTGGAGCCGTGACCGGAACTTCTGCCTGTATATTCCCGGTATTTGCCGCCTGAGCTGTAGCATCCGTGACCGGATCAGTGTTCACTCTCAGATCAATCTGAATATCCGTAATGCTCTCTACTGCTGCCCGGAGCTGGCTTTCGATCTCTTCCGCATCCACTTTAAAATGCACCGGAAGTTCCAGATCATTCAATGTAAGGTTCAGATCAGACTGTAAGGATTCCCGATCAACCTGAAGATTTACTTTTACAGGTTCTTCCCCGGTTCCAAGCTGTCCCACGGCACTTCTAAGCTCTGATATCAGTTGTTCGTCATTGATCTTCAGGTCAACATTGAGAGCTTCCCCCGCTTCTGTCCCTGCGCTCTGTACTGCGGAACGAATATCTGAAGCAATTTTCTCAGTATTCACCTCAACATCAAGGTCGATCATTGTTTTCGCTGCTTCTGTTGCAGACATAAGATTTGTCTGTAAAGCATCTTTCAGCTGTGTACCTGCTGCTAACACCTGCTCCGCTATCGAATCTGTCATAGCTGTAAAGTCTGCACCTTTCAGATCACTCACGGAAAAACTCTGTGTCATATCAGCTCTTGCCTGCTTCATCAGATCAAAGGTATGAGTGATCTGATCCACCTGATTCATCATATCTGTAGAAAAGTGTTCCGGGAATAAGCTGGTCATTTCTCCCCAGATGGAATCTATAGATACGCCCTTTGCGGAATCCCTGACAATCTTTCCGATATTATTTTGCAGCAGTTCCTTATAGGCATCACCACCCATTGCTTTTTTCAGTTCATCTGATACATAAATCTTCTTATCTTTAAAGTAGTTGAAAAAATCATCATAAATTCCGGTCTTGCCCTGAACAATCTTTGCATTCTTTGTAACAGTATCAGACAGATTATTCAACCCGGAATAAAACCCGGAAGCATTCTTAAAATCAAAATCACTGCCATTCCAAGTCTTGCCTAAGCTGGACACCATCGTATCCATCTGTTTCTTCATCCTGCTCAGCACATTCTTATCTGAGATATTGAAAGAACCTGCCAACTGTTCTGTAATAGAAGAGGTATCAAACTTTGTCTGCCTGATACCTCTCTCAATACTGCTGCCGAGTTTCTTTGCGGAATCCTGATTTACTTCCACGTCAATCTTCAGCTTATTCTTCTTATTTAAAAACGCATTCAACTTGTTCTCCGCTTCTGCGGTATCAAGTTCTGCGGTAATCTTCGCTCTAAAATCTTCTGCCATTAAGCATTCACTCTCTCTTTCTGTTCATCTTTCTGTTTTGCTTTTTCTAACATCATCTGAATTTCCATCAGTTTTTTTAATGCTGTATTTTCAAGATAAAGACTTTCTTCTGTACCATCTTCTTCGTAAGCATCTGGATCATAGTCTTCTGTATTTTCAACCCGTTCTTCAATAATATCTTCAGTTTCTTCGTCTATATTCTCAGAATCATCCTCATACCCAAGAAGATTCGCAATCTGTCTGTGCTTGTCACTCAGTTCATCGAAAAACCACTCCATATCATCATCTGTCATAAGCTCAGCCAGAGCAAAACTAACCTTACGCTTCACTTCTGCTGTATAACAGCCCCAGACATCAAGCGCAGCAGAGTAAACCTGCTCCGGTGATTCGACCTCTGGTACGTATTTTTCAATAATCTCCCAAACGTCTCGCTCTATAAGCTCTACGCCATTCTTATCAAACAGTTTTAACACTTCATAATTTTCTTTTGCAGACAATCCATGCAGGATTCCATCCACTTCCAGACATAAATAAACGCCTTTCTTCTCCACAACTTTGCCGCCGAATACTTCATACTCTGGATTGTACTCACTTCTTACTACCATCTTCATGCCAACTTCTACTTTATCCATAACATCTGCTAATTTCATAATCCTTGTTCTCCTTTATTCTCAATCGTATTTTTTTATTGTTCCAAATCATTTCTTAATGAAATCTGCTGCCGAATGACTGCTGTATGTGTGCCGGGATTCTGGACATTGTATCAGCCCAGAATCCACCGTTACCTAGCAATCCACCATTCTCAGCATAACCGTAAATCGTTCTTGTATCTCTCCCAGAAGGACTGTAACCGTGTCCGGTGTTCAGACTGATCTCACCTGTAGACACAGAACCGCCACCACTGAAGTAACTCTGCGGTGACATACGCAGCATTCCTGTACGGTGATATCTTCCTTCTGAAGAACTGTAGAATCTGTCAACATTCCTGTACAGATCATCCAGAGAATCGTCCACAACCTCTTCTGTTGCTTCTGCTACTTCTTTCTGAAGTGCCTGCACAAGTGCTCCCCAAGATGTAAATGTTCCGCTCATAACTTCACCAGTCCTAGCACTTGCTGTAATCCAGTTTCACTGATTTTGTCTGGCTTAACCATTCTGAAAGAGCATCTTCCTCAACCCGGTAACTGCGTCCGATTCGAATACTCGGAAATCCTTCTGCTCTCATCAATGCTTCAGCCTGTTTGTGTCCGATCTGCATGATCTGTTGTAAGTCTTCTGCTGTATAAAATTTCATCTCTGTTGTTCCTCGCTTTCTTATTCAGCAGAGAATAACTACAATATATAAGCAATCCGAAAGTCATAAACACTGACATGTGCTTATACGTTCTAGTTATTCTCTGATTGTAAATTCAAATTCTTGTTCAATTACAAATACTTTTTGATAGGTACTATTTTATAATGTTCCATCAAGAACTCTGCATAAGCAGTAACCTTATCCTTGTCACCGAAATAGAATCCGGTAGTAAACTTCTCGATAAGCTTATCTCTAATATCCTCGTGAGTCTCCCAACCATCATCTAAATACTCACGATAATCACGATCCATAACCTCTAACATAGATTTGTCATCTATTTTCGCTTCAAACTTTATATTGCGAATATCTTCCGGCAGATCATCCGGCAAGCGTAAGCGCGCAGCGTCAGCGGAGTTAGGAGCGGAAGCGACGACATTTGGAGCGTCAGCGACCTCTACAGTGCAGCGAAGCGGAACGTCTACCAGCGAAGCGTCCGTCTCAGCGTCAGCGGTACTATTATCTTTTACATATCTATTACATTCTTTTACTGGAGGGCATGTATGACCGGGGTTTTGGTCAAATCCGTCCGAGGTTTTGGTCTTTCTTGACCGGGGTTTTGGACATTTATGACCGGCGTCATAGGTCATATCTGTCCGGTCTGGACAATCTTGTCCGTCGTCTTCTGTAAGAAACAGTTTTGGATATATCATACGAGCTTCCGTATGTGATCCTCTTCGTTTTTCATATCTTGTAATACATCCAGCCGCTTCCAGACTGTTCAAATGTCTTCTGACCTGTCGGTCTTCCAAATTTAAAATTCTTCCAAAGTAAGCATTTCCTGCTGTCGTATATCCTTTGTTGTTCGCCATTGCTAATATTTTGGCATATAACATGATACACTTACCATTATCTATCTTTAATTCATCCAACTTGTCAATCAGTTTCTCATCTACTACGATATAGTCACTCATGATTCTTTCCTCCGATTATCGTCTTTAATTTTTATCTCGTCTGTTATCTTTGTTTCTGATGTGCTCGTCCAGAGCCGCGCATAACTCCGGTGTCGCTTCAAATATGAACACATCCAGATTCGGACGGCACCTGTTCGGCACAACATTGATGATTTCAAATCCTTCTTTTCGCAACAGCCATGCGATTCTTTGACTACGAACTGCTTTTGTTTTCATATTCTGCTGTCTCATTGTTCTGGTTTCCTCTCTTTCTTACTTCATATTTTTCATGTCATTCTTAATCAGAGTTGTGATATAGTTCTGTAAAGTCATTCCACGCAGAGTAGCAAATAACTTCAACTCTCTATGGAAATCTGGCTCCACTTCTATAGAAACTCTCTTTTTGTTATTCTCAGTCATTGCTGTATCCTCCTTTTTTGTTGATGTTCTATTATAATGATACAGTTGTATCTTATAAAAGTTTGTTCTCTCATATACCGGACGCTAAGTCACCTCGAATTTTTGTTGTATTTACGGCGTTTATTGCTACTATGATACATATATATCGTGTAATTTTGTACATAGAAAAAGTTTGTCCCCTCATATACCGGACGAATTTGCATTTGCAATTTTTGTTGTATTTACAGCGTTTACGAAAGATTTTATCTCCTGATATTCTGCAAATTTCCATGAGCTTTTGCAGGAATGTAACCTGATGCACTGGCACCATCTTCTATGCCTGTGTAAATTTATTTCTTATAATATAAGGAATTATCTAAATTGTCTCTT
>OODE01001449.1_pt1 | contig 15184 bp, 16 predicted proteins | sample 1671771 | NCBI WGS metagenome assembly OODE01 (sample SAMN06348191, study PRJEB24527) | human gut metagenome | biome: human gut; feature: ankylosing spondylitis patient; material: feces | host: Homo sapiens | place: China | collected 2015-10 | reverse complement strand
CTGCAGATCTTGAATTTTCTATGACAAGAGAAATGGCAAAAAAGAATGGAATGGACAAAGGTGATAACCTGGCATTTCATCTGATTCAGTCGTTTAAACCTGGAGAAGTTGATGCCGAAAATGCCCATCGCTTAGGGCAGCAATTTGCAGACGAAGTACTGAAAGGAAAATATGAATACGTGATCAGTACCCATGTTGACAAAAACCACATTCATAACCACATCATCTTTAATGCAGCAAGTTTTGTTGATCATCACAAATATGTTTCCAATAAGCGGAGCTACCATAAAATCTGCCGGATCAGTAATCGTATCTGCCATGAAAATGGACTTGCCACCAGTATGCCAACCGGAGAAAAAGGTAAAAGCTATAAAGAGAACATCGAATATCATCGTGGCACCAGTTGGAAAGCCAAGCTACGTGTTTCAGTTGATAAGGCAATCTGGACTTCCATTAACTATGAGGAATTTCTACAAAAAATGCAGTTAGCCGGATATGAAGTCCGCCAAGGAAAACACCTATCCTTCCGTGCACCAGAGCAGAAGAATTTCACTTATATGAAATCTCTCGGAAGCTATTATTCAGAAGAAAATGTCCGCATCCGCCTGGCTAAAAATCGTAACAAAGTGAAAACTCCAAAGCATCTATCCAGAGAAGCTCGCCTGTATATCAATATCTCCACGTATGTTACAACCGGCAATCGAGAAGGATTTGAACGTTGGGCAAAACTAAATAATCTAAAAGAGACAGCCCGCACCTTCAACTATCTTTCCGAAAATAATCTGCTGAATTATGAAGATTTCCAGCAGCATATTTCTGACGTTGATGCTTCTGTTAAAACGGCTGAACAGAGAATAATACAAATTAACAGTGAGCTAAGCACACAGAAAATCATTCAAAAGCACTGCGATTCTTACCGACTCTGCCGTAAAGTGATTGAAGATTGCAAATCTGCCAAAAACCCAAAAGTATACCGCACCAAACATCAGGCAGAATACCAGCTCCACGATTCACTAAAAAAAGAGCTTCAGGATCTCGGTATTACCAAAATCCCAAGCTCTAATAAAATCCAGAAGCAGATTGAAAATCTTGAATCTGAACAGACTTCTACTGTTCGGGAAAAACAGGAATTACAGAAAAAGCTGAAAACTCTGGAAATCATTCAGCAGAATTTCACAGCACTGCTCAATGCTCCGGAGATACAAATTCCTGTATCAGGGAAAGAGCCAACTCTTTAAAAAGAAGAGGTACCTATGTAACGGTGCCTCTTCCCTTTCCATCTAATCTGTTTTATTGCTCTACCCTATCACCCTTAATATGCTGGTGGAAGATGTATTCCATGTGGAAGATTGAGCTGGGTATTTTATCCAGCTCAATCTTCCGCTCCCTGTAAATGAGAATTTGTCCGCTCCTTTATCCTATATTATTCACGGCTATGCCGTGTGAAGTGGCTGAAAGCCACATGATTACTGTATTTTAATTGAATATTGCTGTTTCACCTATCAAGTGAATAAAAAAAGAGCATCCATTTGTGGTAAAATTAAGGTGTCGAATCTTAAATAATAACCCAAAGGAGCCCTTTATGAGTATTGTAAACACCTTATCACTAGAAAGCAATAGACAGATTAAAATAAATTTTGATGGAGGAGATTTATCCTCCGATGCAGGCTTACTTCTTATCAAAGAATTCGTAAGCAAACTTGGTATTGATAAACTTTTCAGTCACTCATTTAAGACCAATGATTCTGCATCATTTAGATATCACACTGACAAGGAGAATCTCCTTCAGATGATATATATGATCATTGCAGGTTACTTTGAAGATGATGCTTCAGATGAACTTACAAATGATCCAGTATTTAAAGCAGTGCTAAATAAAGATGCTTTAGCTTCACAACCTACGGTATCAAGATTCTTTAACCGTATGGATGAAGATACTTTAAACCAATTCCTTACAATTGGCAGAATACTTCGAAAAAGAGTTTACAGTGTTCAGATGCCACCGGCTGTCATTCTGGATTTGGATTCCACTCTTCTTGATGCATACGGTAAACAGGAAGGCAGAGCCTTTAACGTTCATTATCAAAGCAATGGATACCATCCGCTTGTCTGTTATGATGGATTGACTGGGGATTTGATAAAAATCCAGCTTCGTGATGGAACACAGTATTCCTGCACTGGAGTGGTTGATTTCTTGCAACCAATACTTGATGAATATCTGAATGATTATCCGTCAATCCGAATTCTGCTTCGTGGTGATAGCGGTTTTGCTACACCTGGTCTTTACAAGCAGTGCGAGGAAAATGGCACAAACTATGTAATCCGGCTGAAGGAGAATGGTATTCTCCGTGGAAAAGCATCCCATCTTGTGGATGAGCTTGATGAAATCACTAGAAATAACAAAGTCGATTATGCAGTAGTTTATGGTGAATTCATGTACAAAGCTGGTCCATGGCCTTATGGAAGACGTGTAGTATGCAAGGTAGAAAAGCCGGAAAACCAGATGGTTTACATGTACACATTCATTGTCACAAACATGGATTCATCACCAGAGTATCTTATCAAATTTTACTGTAAGCGAGGACTGATGGAAAACTTTATCAAAGAGAGTAAATCTGGTTTTGATTTTGCTTCCGTAAGCAGTCATACCCGAATTGTAAATGCCAACAGACTTCAAGTACACGCTCTTGCGTATAACATATTTAATTGGTTTAGACGATTGGCGTTATCAGCAAATATGCGAAAGCAACGTATTGATACCGTCCGTTTAAAACTGCTGAAGATTGCTGTAAAAGTAGTTCGTTCAGCAAGATATATCACATTCAAGCTTTGCAGTAGTTGCCCTTATAAGAGTGAATTCTATAAGACAATTTTTAATATCGGCAAGCTAAATGTACAGCTGGAATAGCACCTATTAACGAACCTTGACAGTTTAACAATTGCTCTGAACTCTGCGATAGGGACTTTGCGCCCTTTTGACAGAGAAATTGAGCGATGTTATGACTGCATGGAGCATTTTTAATTTCATGGTACAGTTATCAGTTCAGATATTGTTCCATGAATAATTCAGGATAATATTCAATTTGACTTATTCGCCATACAGCATTACTTTTCGCCAAACGAAAAAACTCCCTCCAAACTTCCAAAAACGAAGTTAAGAAAGAGCTTTATACACGAACAGTATCCCACCAAAACTCCGTTTTTTTATTTGGTGGGTTCCTTTCCTATTCACTTTTCCTATTATTCTTCAGATATGTGATTGCCCATACTCCAAAGCCGACTATCATAATAAAGTAAAAACTGATTCCCCTTGTAATACACATAGAAGCGATTAGACATTGTCCGGGGAAAATATTTCTAAATATTTTTTTATACATCGCCTCTGTGATTCCCTGTGCTCCGGGAACCGGAAGCATATCTACCGCTATATAAATAGATGCCTGTAACAGTACAATATCTATTATGGCAAATTCTTCCAACCCCAGTCCACGATACACCACATAAGTAAGAACAAATGCACTAAATCTTTGCACGAATGTGCAAACAATAGTTACAACTATCAATTTTTTATGATTTTTCAGAAAGTAAACCGTTTCCCGATAGCCTGCTAAGAATTGATTTATTTTAACTTTTCTTTCCTCCGATTTCTTCCAAAACCTGAAAAATACAAAAAGTTCTTCTATCTTGGAAAAGAGTGTCATAATAATTCCTGGAGAGAACATAATCAGAAGCAATATGATTACTAAAGCAACATTCAAGGATAATCCCACAAAATACAGCAAATAGTATCCTTCCAAATACTTTTTAAGCGGCTCTCTCCAAAAAAACAGAATACCTATTCCTGTCACAACAAGCACAAATTTATAAACAACCGCTACGGTCATCAATACTACGGTGGACGCAGAAATAGAATGCCTGTCTTTTTTCATATAATATAGTTGCATCGGCTGTCCACCCGTTGCAGACGGTGTGATACCTGAAAAGAAAAAACCAATGAACGAATATGCAATACAACGCATCAGTTTTGCCTTCTCGCCTACTCCCTTCAGTAGATAACAGATCATACTGCCCTCTCCTGCCACATAAAAGACTGACAGAGTGGCTGCCGCCACAAGAGAGGGTATTGACATCATTTTGACAGCGCCTGTTATATCTGCCATATTCTGGTTCCGAAAAACACTCCAAAATGTGAACGCCATAATGGCTGTAAATATTCCCACATCCAACACTATATTTTGTTTTTTATTATTCATAAGCAGAAACACTTTCTAACACACACTGTGAACATTCCGATGTAATTTCAGATAATTCTCCTTCAAAAATCACCCGCATTTTTTTATACCGCAAAAAGTCTTTCGGTGTTACAAGTGAAAAATGTTTTTCCGAAACACATATCCCTTTTTCCTGCAAAAGCCTTGCTATATAAGAGGAACATGTATATTGATTTTTCAGATAAAATGGAATACCCATTACAATAAATGGTAATCCAATTACCGCATAGTGGATATGGAATCGTTTTCTCCAATCTGTATGTAATCGTTCCATAATTTCTTGTTTTTGCTGTTTAGTACAGGATAATTCACAGATTCGGTAAAACGCTGTTGGAAAAGTATGAAGAATCTTGTTTTTATCTTCCCTTTCAAATCCGGAAAAGAACGGAATCGCCGGAATTCTTCTCCCTACGCTATATGCCTCTGTCAGCATTGCATCAGCGGCTATCACAACGTGAACATATCGCTGTTTCAAAAATTTACGGATTAATGCAGCAAAAAATCCCGGCGTATCTACAAACGCAATATAAATATGATCCATCATTTTTTCCTCTTCATTGGAATTTATAAATCTTTTTCGCAATCCTGTATCCATTTACTGTTGCTTTCTTCCCTAACCTTCCCGGCAGATTCGTCAGACCACTTAGTTTTGTATAACGCAGCCGAAAATATAATCCGGGATTCTCATTTTTCAGATCCGCCCATATTTCCCGGTGCCTGTTCTTTGCATTTTCATCTCCAGAAAGCAGTAAATGTATGGAGGAAATTGCCATCATAACGGACACATTTCTGCACATATAGTTTGCCAGTTTTGGATGTTTTGCCCGTACTTCCCTTAAATCTACACATTCTGCAACAATCTTTGTAACCTTAATCTGTTGTTCAATTCTGGAGATCAGCACTTTTTCATTCACGGACTGATCTTCTCTGCCCAGATAATATTGATACAAATTGACATCCATATAACAAAGAGTTTCTACAAATGGCAACGGATAGTAAGCAAAAATATTATCCACGTAAAAGGTATGCTCTGGCAGAACTACTCCTGATTTTCTCAACACATCCGTGCGATATATCAAAGCGTGCATAATCAGATATTGAGAAGGACGAAAATTCTTAATTTCTTCCCATGAACATATCTGTCCCTCTGGGAACACATTTCGGTAATTTATTACTTTTTCCGTACCTTCATCCAAATGGTTGTATGTATAGTTACAAATCAACAAATCCGGGGCATGAGTAATATAATTTATTCTTTCCAGTTCCTCCCATGTCTTTATATTCTTTAAAAGTTTCCGATACGCTGTTGCCTCCAGCCAATCATCAGAATCTACAACTTTAAAAAATCTTCCCTTTGCAAGTTTCAGACCTTCATTTACTCCTGAACCATGCCCACCGTTTTCCTTATGTACCACAGTCACAATCTCCGGAAACCATTTCGCATAAAGTTCGGCAATCTCCCCTGTCTGATCGGTGGAACCATCATCTACTACTATAATTTCCACATCGTCTCCGCCTATGATTAAAGAATCCAGACAACGTCTTAAATATTTCTCTGAATTAAAACACGGTACTGTAATTGTTAAATATTTCATTTTCTGCACTTACCTTTCCTGTCTTATCTTATTGATTGCCGCATATTTCGATATGCATATTTCCTGCCTGCATGTGATACACAGACTTTCTGTTTCATTTCCTGCTTTGAAGACACATATTTTCTTGTAACCCCAAGAATAAGCGCAGACAGATACAATGCCATCTGAATCCCCCATATATGTCCTGTAAAATCCATATACGGATTATACCAATCCAAAATTTTTGCCGTCACGCATACCAGACTGCATACGACGCATACATGTAATAAAGTTCCTCTTATTTTGTTCATTACAATCCCTCCGTGATAAAAATTCCATCTTCTACTTCATGTTCCGGTTTATAAGGGTGGTTTGCCACCTGATTCTTCATTGTCATAAAAGAGCAATAACCGCCATCCAGATTGTAAGCCGCTTTACAGCCTAAAACTTCAAATACCTTTGCCATCTCATCAAGAAACATTCCCCTTGAACTATCCTGTCTTCCATCTACAAGGAGCAGACAGTAATGCCCCGGTTCATAATATCCGATAGCAGTCCTCGGATGCGATTCCCTGATATAATCCCAAGTCAAAAATGTACTCTTTGCTTTTCCGCTTTCATCCAGTAAACTCGGACCGAAAATCCAACTCTGATATGCACCTCTGTCAACCAACTGCTGTAAATCAACCTGTCCCGGCTGGTAAATGTCCATTGTCCCATTCCAATTTAAAACACAGGTTTCTTCCGTTGTCTGCTTGTTCCTGTATATCACGCCATTACGGATAATGGTTCCATTATCTTCATGACGATTATTGCTGTAAGAATCTCCGTTCACTGCAAGAACAGACTTCATCCTTGCCGACATATCGGTCAATTTTTCTGAATAGCCCACGCCATAAGTGTCTTTCGCAAAGGCTGTCTGAAAGTAGGTAATATCCCCTACATAAATATCCGCAAGCACATAGGAAATCTTTGTCCCGTATTTTTCATGCTTCCCGGAATTGGACTTGTCCAGTTTTCCCGTATCATACTGATGATAAGATAACTGTACGGATACATTAGGACTGGTGTAGGACGTATCTGTGGATACAACCTGATCTGTAAATTTATCCGCAAATTTTTTGTGCCAGTCCTGCGTATCCATTGTTATATTTGTTTTCTGCAAAGAAGCATTCTGCCCACTTGTATTTTCCATCTGTATATCCGTCTGCTCCTCCATTTTTTCCATAAGCGTGTCCTGATTATTTGTATTTTTCGTAAAACTGCTTTGCATAGGCACTGCACTGACTCCTTTTTGTGGTATCAGATAATTAAATCCCCACACACCAACCATAATCAGCGCCGCCGCTGCTATATCAACGACAATCCACAAAATTCGCTTCTTCATACTTCGACCTTTCCGCCCGTAAGGGCATGTACTGTATTGTAACCGGATGAGCATTTCTCAGGCTTTCTTTCCTTTCGGAATATTACCCGATTTTGTATCATCCAGCTAAGAAGAAACAGCACACATTCTGTTATCAATTTCGCGGGATATACCGAAAGCCCCAAAAACTGTACCAATATTTCCAGAATGACATTATTCATAAATAAGATAAACGCTGCCAACTCAAAATACTCTAAAGCTGTACTTGCTTTTTTTCTTGTATGAAACACAAACCGGCAGTTCATGCAATAGTTATAAAAAGCACTTATCATCCTTGCCGCAATATTCGCAACAAGCACTAAGGCGACGGTATGTGGCAAAAAAATCATGAACAGTGAAAACAGAACATAATCTAAAATAAAGCTGGAGAAGGATGACAGCATAAATTTAAAAATATCCTTATAGATTCTTATAGAATCCTGCACCGCCCGGAAATGAGAACCAGAATTATTTTTATCCCGGTAAATCGTATGGATCGGTACTTCCTCAATGGGAATGCCTGCCTTTGCCAGTGCCATAAGCACATTCATTTCATATTCATACCGTTCCCCTTCTACGGAGATCAATTGTTCCAAAAGTTCCGAACTAAATGCCCGAAGCCCTGTCTGTGTATCCGTAACCTTCACGCCGCTTAAAAGCCGGAATACTGTCCTTGTAATCTGATTTCCCAACCGGGATTTCAGGGGCATATCCTTTCCCACTTCCCGCACTCCAAGTACCATTGTTTTCCGGTGTGTTGCGGCAAATGTAAAGAGCTTCATCATATCCTCCGGCAAATGCTGACCATCGCAGTCCATCACACCGATCACATTTCCATCCCAAAGTTCTTCTTTCACATAAGTCAATGCTGTTTTGATTGCAGCACCTTTTCCACGATTTTCTGAATGCCTTAAAATAATGCTGCTGTCACTTATTTTTTCAAAAATCGGCTGATATTTCTCGCCGCTCCCATCATCTACTACCACAATCCGGCACCCATACCCCCAAAGCTGGTCTGTAATGGTTACCAATGTTTCATCTGGTTTATAAGCTGGTATAATTACAACTGACATCCTGCCATCTCCTTTCTGTCAAAATCTTATATTTCTAAAGTTTTGTTCCATTTCAGCCACTTCTGATTCATTGCATATCCAATATATCCTGCTGCAATCCCCACCAAAATACCTCCCAATATATCAGTTGGGTAGTGGACATACAAATACAATCTTGAAAATGCAATAAGGCACGCAAGAACCAATGCCGGTTTCCACAATTTTCTTTCTCCTGAAAAATAAAGCGCTGCAACTGCTGCAAAAGAAGCCGCTGTGTGCCCTGACGGGAAAGAAAAATCATCCGGTCTTGCAATCAATAACTGTATCTGTGTATTTACATCACACGGACGTATCCGGGCGAACAGATTTTTCAGGATTCCGTTACACACTACAAGATCGATACATAACGCAGCCAGTATTATAATTCCTGTTTTCCTTGTCTTTGGAATCAACAAAAGTATTACTGCCAGTACAATCCAGATCATTCCCGCATTGCCTAATTTTGTGATAAAACACATGACTGCATCGCCCACTGGTGTCCGCATTCCCTGTATGAAATCTAATATTCTAAATTCAATTCCCATTTCTCTCACTTCTTTCCTTTATCATCTGCATCCCTGCCACAAGCACTACCCCCATCAGGCATGGCAATATCTGAAAGTTTGCCAAATTCATTGCTGCTTTCGGTATTTCCAATGTAGTCGGTCCCTGCATAATCGCATAGAAAGAACCAATCATCATACCCAGAATCATGTATATTGTCTGTGGGCGGAATCTCTCAAGACAAACCTTAATCGCTTTTACCACTGTCAACGCCCCTGCCAACACACCGCACCCAAAAAACATCAGACACGGAAGATAGGATAAATCTAAAGAAAGAAAACCTTTCACTGCTGTAATAACCGGAATATATGCCCCAAAAATCAAAAGCAGTGTAGAACCGGATATACCCGGAAGAAACATTGCGGAAATCGCAATCATTCCAATAAAAAACAGCTTCACTGCCAGCCCCACCGAAAATTGTCCCAAATCCATAGAGCCTCCGCCAATTTTTCCATTTGCCCATGTAATTCCCGCTACAAGTACAATTCCAATCAGACAAAAAAGAATCCCTTTTCCGATTTCACGGAAACTATTTTTCTCTTCTTTTATAATCAGCGGAATCGCTCCGGCAATGAATCCAATAAACAAAGAACTGACAGCGTAAATATGACTCTCAAATAATGTTGACAGCACAACCACCGCCATTGCCATTCCAATGAGCCATCCCACACCCAATTTTGCCAGATACATAAACGCTGATTTTTTCTCTCTCATTTTGCCAAATGCCAAATTATGGATAGAACCAATAAAGCGGTCATAAAATCCCATGATAAACGCTACGGTACCTCCAGATACTCCCGGCACACTGTCTGCCAATGCCATACAGAATCCATTCATTCCTTCTTTCAACATATAAAAAAACCTCCTGTTTGTTTTCTGCAGGTATCTTAACAACCCACCCTAAACAAACAAGAGGTAATTTTCTAAACAATTCCTAAACTCTGTTTCTTTTCATTCTAATATGAAAGTCAATTGCTTCGCACTCTCCCGTATTCGCAATCCGCTTGACAGCTACTTGCTCATACGGTTAGCCCGTCCAATGTCTATGTATCTGTGCAAGCAAACTTGTCCATCTACATAGCCGCAGTCCGGGACTTTCATTCTAAATAATTGCCAGCAAAACCGTTCCTATTGTAATCAGCGAAACACCCGCAGCAGCCTTTCCCGTCAATCTTTCGTGAAATACGATCCACGAAAATGCAATGGTAACAAGCATGCTCAATTTGTCTATCGGAACGACCACACTCGTCAGACCATCCTGAAGCGCCCGGTAATAACACAACCAGGAAGCACCTGTTGCTAACCCAGAAAGGCAGATAAAAGCCAGTTCTTTTTTCTCCGTTTTTCGGATTTCTTTCTGTTTTCCGGTAAGAAACACCATCAGCCATGCCATGACCAACACCACAGTTGTACGAATTGCTGTACCAAGATTCGAGTCAATTCCCGCAATCCCTATCTTTCCCAAAATAGCGGTAAGACTTGCAAATATCGCAGACAAAATCGCATAGACGAGCCATCCGTCACTCCCCTTTTCCCGCAATGAGATACCACTATGACCATTCGGTTGGTCAACAAGGTAATCCCTGTCCACTTTTGTATCTTTTTTATCTATCATAAGCAGCGTTCCCCCGCCGATCAGCAAAATGGACAGTATTTTTACTCCGGAAATTCCTTCCCGAAGAAAGATAAGCGCAAGTAAGATCGTCAGCACCGTACTGGACTTATCAATAGGCACAACTTTGTTAATATCCCCTTTTTGCAAAGCATGAAAATAGCACAGCCACGATGCGCCTGTTGCCAGTCCAGACAACACAAGGAAGAGAAACGTCCTGCCATCAATCTGCCGGATTTCTCCCCCTGTTCCTGTAATCAGCACCATCAGCCACGAAAACAGAAGCACAACGACTGTCCGGATTGCAGTCGCTACGTTGGAATCTGTTTTTTTAATTCCACATTTTGCAAGAACCGCAGTGATTCCTGCAAAAAAGGAAGAACCCACCGCATAAAGCATCCACATATTCTTCTCACTTTCCCCTACTTATTTAATCGGTATCCTGCGCCCCATACCGTCTCCAGAATCTGAGGATTTTTACTGTCATCTTCAATCTTTTCCCGGATACGGTTGATATGCACCATGACAGTCGCACTGTCTCCTACATATTCATATCCCCATATCTTCTCAAAAATCTGCTCTTTGGAAAACACGATATTAGGATTCATGGCAAAAAACTTCAAAATCTCAAACTCTCGGTTTGGAAATTTGATTTCTTTATCCCCTTTATAAACCTTCCAACTGTTGATTAAAATACGAAGGTCACGGATTCTTATTTCCTCCGGCTCTTCACTGCTTTCTTTTGGAGATTTCCGCTGCAGGCGCTCATACTGCCGCAGGTTTGCATGAACCCTCGCCACCAGTTCCGCCGGATCAAAGGGTTTTGCAATATAATCGTCTGCGCCAAGACCAAGACCTCTTATTTTATCTACGGACTCCGTCCTTGCCGTAACCATCAGAATCGGTATGTCTATGGTATCCCTGATCTCCCGGCATACTTCATACCCATTTTTCCCCGGAAGCATCAGGTCAAGCAGCACCAGATCAAAATGCTCCCGCTCCAGTATAGATGATACTGCTGTTCCTTCTGTTACAATTCTTGTTTCAAACCCTGCGGACTGGAGATAAGCCTCTTCCACCATACTGATGTCCGCATCATCCTCCACGATCAGGATTCTTTTATTATCCGCCATATTCAGTTACTCCTCTCCGGCGAAATGGGCAGTTCCAAATATACGGCTAATCCATCCACATTTTCTGCCCGGACGCTGCCGCCCATTGCCTCCATTAAATATTTTACAATGTATAAACCAAGCCCGTTTCCTTCTTTTTTATTTCTGGATTCATCTCCCCGGTAAAACTCTTCAAAAATGTAAGGCAGTTTTTCTTCCGGAACACCGACACCATTATCCTGAAAACAAATGCTTACTCCTTTTGGTGTTTTCTCCAATTTGATTTTCATTCTAAGTGGTATCGTTTCACTATATTTCCTGCTGTTTTCCACAAGATTATCCAAAACCCTCTGAAGCTGCTCCGGATCAATCAATACTCCTGCTGTGATTTCTTTCGTATCTGCGGTAATTTTCTCCTTCCCAGTCTCTATCACTTCCTGCTTTCCTCTCACATAGCTTTTCAGAAAGGCACCAATTTCTATGGTCTGCATGGAAATCGGCATATTTCCGGTTTCCATTCTGAACAAATAGAGAAGCTGGTTTAAAAGCATATCCATATCTCCTGTCCGCCTGTATGCCGCCTGCAGAAATTTCTTTTGTTGTTCCGGTGTAGACGCAACCCCATCCATCAACCCCTTAACAGTTCCTCTCATTGCAGTAAGGGGAGTACGCAGGTCATGGGAAATCCCTGCGATCATATCTGTCCTCGCTTTTTCATATTTCCGGTTTTTTTCCTGCTCCGCTAAAATAGATTCCTGCATATCATTAAACACAGCGCAAACATTTTCAAATTCCAGTTCTCCCGTATACGAAATATCCTGCGTCAGATCATTTTCCTTGATCCGTTTTGCCCCTTCCGCCAAAGCGTCCAGAGGCTCCATGATGTGGTCGGTCAGATTTTTCGTGAAAAGCTGGCTGATCAGCACCAGAACGATAATGCAAAGGATTCCGTCCGCCCCAAAAACCAAAATGAACTCATTCCTGTGAACTGTCCAATCCTCCAGCAGATCGTCTAATCCGTCTTCATCTGTAACGCCTTCCACAGATGTCCGAAACTCCTCCTCAATAGATTCCGCATAGAATTTAACCACAAACAAATTTATGATCAAAAAAATAACAAGCGTTACGATAACCATCAGTGCATTTGACAAAAAGATTCTCTTTTTTACCGTTCTTTTTTCCATAAAAACCTCCCGTAACTTAGAAAAGGTCCACTGGACCTTTTCACGCATGCTTGGCAACCCGTAATAGGAAGGAAATCTCCCGATTTCCTTCCCATCCACTATACATCTTCCTCTTCACTCAATTTTTTCCCGCAATTACCACAATAATCTGCCATTATATCTACGGTCTGCCCACAATCCGGGCATTCTTTAGCAAACTGTTTTCCACACCTGTCACAATATTTGCTGCCACCCGGACGGATTCTTCCGCACTGATCACAAGTACCTTTCCAAACAGCATAGAAATAAAGGACTGCTATCGCTGCAAGATTAAAAAAGAATGTTGCCAAAACCCACACCCCACTGCTTATTCCCATACGCATAGATTTTCGGTATGCCCATATCATACAAAGCAGCCAATACCATAATGCAAGCCCTGTTCCTATTATACCGCAGCCTGCTATAAGTGCAATATCCCCTATTGATAAATGCGCTTCTTCACATATCTGTTCTAACTCCACTTCCGCTTTTCCGTCAGAATGTTCTTTCCCGTAATCTTTTCCGTCAAAATCATTACGGTCATCCTGTTCATCTCCTTTTTCTCTATTCTGATACTCCCGGCTTGTTTTCACAGCAGACTCCCATTGATCTGTTCTGTCCTTGAAATTTCCATACAGTACAGCAGAGAATCCCAAAACCAGAACAAAACTAACTGCCAGAAACACAAGAACTGCTTTCTTGAAATTCATTTGAATTGCACGTTGTTTCCATTTTTCCAACATCATGATACCTCCCTTGCGTTCATACTTCCATGATACAATCCACTGTTAAACAAAACATATCTAAAAATCTAAACATTTCCTAAACGAATTACTCTGCTGCCCGTTTCACATCTGCTATACTCTATCTTCCAGAATGTTCCTATTTCTTCCTGCGCCAACATGACTGCTGCCTTTAAAATATATCTGCAATCATTTTCACAAGTCCCTGCCTGCCGCAGATATTCTTCATGCAATTTTTTTATACCATCCAGACCGTTTCTTCTTCCTCTTTTCTGAATCGGTTGTTTTGGTGGTTCCTGTAACATATATAAAAACCTTCTATGAAGTTCTTTCTCATATCCGCAATGCTCTCTTAAATTTCCTTTGAATATTCCATTATGCGGGAAGGTAAAGGCATCTGCCATATAATGCATAAGTTTTCCAAAATGATAATATTCTCTGACTCCCCAGTGTCTTTTCCCACGCATGGAATCAAAAAGTTTCTCCATTACTGGCAAAATATTTTCATAGTTATGCCCATGAAATTTTACTCCTCTTACCAATCCATGCAAATATGTAAACAGATTTTTATCTGGTTCGATATTTCCCAAAATAAATGCTTTGATATAAATAACTGACAGTTCCTGCCCCATTTCTGATACAAGAAATTCAGCAAGCATTTTATGATCTCTCGTCTGCATACGATACACTTCCTTTCATCTTTCAGCACAGCCTGAATCAGCTATAACCATTGATCCGCTAACTGCTGCATTTTATAGTCTGCTTTTGTCACCAGTTCCGCACATTGCTTCAACTGCTTCTGCATACTCTCAATGCGATTTCTGTTCTTTTTATACCGAAGCTGATGTTCAAGAGTAGCCCAAAATTCCATTGCGATTGTCCTAAGTTGGATTTCTACCGGAACATTGCATTTATGATCCGAGAAATATACTGTGACCATTACAATCAAATGCAGACTTCTGTATCCATTTTCTTTCGGATTCTTGATATAGTCCTTAATCTGGATTTCCTCAATATCTTCCTGCTTTAACAGAAATTCTGCAATATAATACACATCGGATATAAATGGACAGACCACGCGAATCCCTGCAATATCCATGATGTTTTTTACCATACTACTGATAGTAAGAGGAAAACCTCTTCTTTCCATCTTCCCTTTGATACTTTCCGGCGATTTTACTCTGGTTTCTATATTTTCAATTGGATTGCGGTTTTTACACGCCTGAAACTCCTGTTTCAAAATTTCCAATTTTGATGTCAACTGGCAGATTCCTGCCTCATAAAAAAAATAATCTGATTATACTGCTCTGTTATATTTAAGGCATCACTCGCCATAGGCAGGAATATCGTTTCTTCTTCCTCCGGATTGAGCTGTTCCACTTCTACGATTTCAGAATTACCAACTCTACGGTTTACGATATTTTTTAAAATATTTTTCATCTAACTTCTCTACCTCCAATTCTAAAAAAATATCAAATATTCTGTTCTTTTTCAGATTATAAGTCTAAGTGCCAGTGCTAAATTGACAAGGTAATTTATCTAAATAATTCCTAAACCTATATTATTCACGGCTATGCCGTGTGAAGTGGCTGAAAGCCACATGATTACTG
>OODE01001444.1_pt1 | contig 15203 bp, 7 predicted proteins | sample 1671771 | NCBI WGS metagenome assembly OODE01 (sample SAMN06348191, study PRJEB24527) | human gut metagenome | biome: human gut; feature: ankylosing spondylitis patient; material: feces | host: Homo sapiens | place: China | collected 2015-10 | reverse complement strand
GAAGAATGTGCCCGATCGAGACTCCTGAGGGACCGAACATCGGTCTTATCAACTCCCTTGCATCCTATGCAAGGATCAATCAGTACGGCTTCGTAGAGGCTCCGTATAGAAAGATCGACAAAACAGATCCTTCCAACCCGCGTGTAACCGATGAGGTTGTATACATGACAGCGGATGAGGAAGATAATTATCATGTAGCACAGGCGAATGAGCCACTGGATGAAGAGGGACACTTCCTTCATAAGAACGTTTCCGGTCGTTACCGCGAGGAGACACAGGAGTACGAGCAGCACATGTTCGATTACATGGATGTATCTCCGCGAATGGTATTCTCCGTTGCTACAGCCCTGATCCCGTTCCTGCAGAACGATGATGCGAACCGTGCGCTGATGGGATCCAACATGCAGCGTCAGGCCGTTCCGCTTCTTACAACAGAGGCTCCGGTTGTTGGTACAGGTATGGAGACCAAGACAGCTGTTGACTCCGGTGTATGCGTTGTTGCAAGAAAAGCAGGTACAGTACTTCGTTCCACATCTACAGATATCTCTATCAAGAATGATGACGGAACAAAAGATGATTATCATCTGACTAAATTCATGCGAAGCAACCAGAGCAACTGCTACAACCAGAGACCGATCGTGTTCCAGGGTGAGCATGTTGAGGCAGGACAGGTTATCGCGGATGGCCCGTCTACATCCAATGGTGAGCTTGCACTTGGTAAGAACCCGCTGATCGGATTTATGACCTGGGAGGGTTATAACTACGAGGATGCTGTTCTTCTTAGTGAGAAACTGGTACAGAATGATGTTTATACATCTGTCCATATCGAGGAGTATGAGGCAGAATCCCGTGATACCAAGCTGGGACCGGAAGAGATCACACGTGACGTTCCGGGTGTCGGCGATGACGCTCTGAAGGATCTGGATGAGCGTGGTATTATCCGTATCGGTGCTGAGGTACGTGCCGGTGATATCCTTGTCGGTAAGGTTACTCCTAAGGGAGAGACTGAGCTTACTGCTGAGGAGCGTCTCCTGCGTGCTATCTTCGGTGAGAAGGCAAGAGAGGTACGTGATACTTCCCTTAAGGTACCGCACGGTGAGTATGGTATTATCGTAGATGCCAAGGTATTTACAAGAGAGAACGGCGATGAGCTGAGCCCTGGAGTAAATCAGGCAGTACGTATTTATATTGCACAGAAGAGAAAGATCTCCGTTGGTGATAAGATGGCTGGTCGTCATGGTAACAAGGGTGTCGTTTCCCGTGTACTTCCGGTTGAGGATATGCCATTCCTTCCAAACGGACGTCCTCTTGATATCGTGCTGAATCCTCTGGGTGTACCTTCCCGAATGAACATCGGACAGGTCCTGGAGATCCACCTGAGCCTTGCTGCCAAAGCACTTGGTTTTAATATTGCAACACCTGTATTCGATGGCGCAAACGAGGTTGATATCCAGGATACTCTGGAGCTTGCCAACGATTACGTTAATACGGAAGACTTTGAGGAATTCCGTGAGAAATATAAAGACATCCTTGCACCGGACGTTATGCAGTATCTCGATGAGAATAAAGCTCACAGAGCACTCTGGAAGGGCGTTCCGATCTCCAGAGACGGTAAGGTAAGACTTCGTGACGGACGAACAGGCGAGTACTTCGACAGCCCTGTAACTATCGGTCACATGCACTACCTGAAACTGCATCATCTGGTAGATGATAAGATCCATGCACGTTCCACAGGTCCATACTCCCTGGTAACACAGCAGCCTCTGGGTGGTAAAGCTCAGTTCGGTGGACAGCGTTTCGGAGAGATGGAGGTTTGGGCACTGGAGGCATATGGTGCTTCCTACACACTGCAGGAGATCCTGACAGTGAAGTCTGATGATGTGATCGGACGTGTTAAGACCTATGAAGCGATCATCAAAGGTGACAACATTCCTGAGCCAGGTATTCCTGAGTCCTTTAAGGTACTTCTTAAAGAGCTTCAGTCTCTTGGTCTGGATGTACGTGTGCTCAGCGAGGACGGATCAGAGGTACACATTATGGAAACCTCTGATTACGGAGATACTGATCTTCGTCATGTCATCGAGGGCGATTCCAGAGGACGCAGAGATGAGGAGTCCTTCGGTAAACACGGCTATACCAAGCAGGAGTTCAGCGGAGAAGAGCTTGTCAATGTAGAAGAAGATGAGGACATGGAAGACGAAGATGATATGATCGAGTTTGAAGAGTCCTTTGATGATGAGGAATAAGAAAGGGGAAAGAATACATGGCAGAAACAACCAACGCCAATGAAACATATCAGCCAATGACTTTCGATGCCATCAAGATCGGACTGGCGTCCCCTGAGAAGATCAGAGAATGGTCCAGAGGTGAGGTAACAAAACCGGAGACCATCAACTATCGTACTCTGAAACCAGAGAAGGACGGTCTTTTCTGTGAAAGAATTTTCGGACCAAGCAAGGACTGGGAGTGCCACTGCGGTAAATACAAAAAAATCCGCTATAAAGGTGTTGTCTGCGACCGATGCGGCGTAGAAGTAACCAAATCTTCTGTACGAAGAGAGCGTATGGGACATATCGAGCTTGCAGCTCCGGTATCCCATATCTGGTACTTCAAGGGAATCCCATCCCGTATGGGGCTTATCCTTGACCTGTCTCCGAGAACATTGGAAAAAGTTTTATACTTTGCAAACTATATTGTACTGGATCCGGCTGACTCCGGACTTCAGTACAAACAGGTTCTCACTGAGAAAGAATATCAGGATGCCCGTGAAGCATACGGATACAATTTCCGTGTTGGAATGGGTGCAGAATCTATTATGGAACTTCTCAAAGCGATCGATCTTGAGAAAGATGCTGAGGAACTCAAGACAGAACTGGTAGATGCAACTGGACAGAAACGTGCCAGAATCATCAAGAGACTGGAAGTTGTAGAATCTTTCCGTGAATCCGGAAACCGTCCGGAGTGGATGATCATGACTGCAATCCCGGTTATCCCGCCAGATCTTCGTCCTATGGTACAGCTCGATGGTGGACGTTTTGCAACATCTGACCTGAATGATCTGTACAGAAGAATCATCAACCGTAACAACCGTCTGAAACGTCTTCTGGAACTGGGAGCACCGGATATCATTGTTCGTAATGAGAAACGTATGCTTCAGGAAGCAGTAGACGCGCTGATCGACAATGGTCGTCGTGGCCGTCCGGTAACAGGACCTGGAAACAGAGCTCTCAAATCCCTTTCTGACATGCTGAAAGGTAAATCCGGACGTTTCCGTCAGAACCTTCTTGGTAAACGAGTTGACTACTCCGGACGTTCTGTAATCGTCGTAGGACCTGAACTGAAGATCTATCAGTGTGGTCTTCCGAAAGAAATGGCTATCGAGCTGTTCAAACCTTTCGTTATGAAAGAGCTTGTTGCCAACGGAACTTCCCACAACATCAAGAATGCCAAGAAAATGGTAGAGAAACTTGAACCTGCAGTATGGGATGTCCTTGAGGACGTCATTAAGGAGCATCCGGTTATGCTGAACCGTGCACCTACACTGCATCGTCTGGGTATCCAGGCGTTCGAGCCGATCCTTGTAGAAGGTAAGGCTATCAAGCTTCATCCGCTTGTTTGTACAGCGTTCAACGCTGACTTCGATGGTGACCAGATGGCCGTACATCTTCCGCTTTCCCAGGAAGCGCAGGCAGAGTGCCGTTTCCTTCTGTTATCACCGAACAACCTTCTGAAACCGTCAGATGGTGGTCCTGTAGCCGTTCCTTCACAGGATATGGTCCTTGGTATCTACTACCTGACACAGGAGAGACCTGGAAACAAGGGTGAGGGCAAGTTCTTCAAGAGTGTCAACGAGGCAATTCTTGCATACGAGAACAAGGTCATCACACTCCAGACAAAGATCATTGTTCATTGCCATAAGACAATGCCGGACGGAACTGTTTTAAGCGGCAATGTTCATTCTACACTGGGACGTTTCCTGTTTAACGAGATCCTTCCGCAGGATCTTGGATTCGTAGACAGAAGCGTACCTGGAAACGAACTGCTTCTTGAGGTTGATTTCCTTGTAGGTAAGAAACAGCTGAAGCAGATCCTTGAAAAGGTTATCAATACTCACGGTGCAACAAAGACAGCCGAGGTGCTTGACTCCGTTAAGGCTATGGGTTACAAATACTCCACACGTGCAGCCATGACCGTATCTATTTCCGATATGACCGTGCCGCCGCAGAAGCCGGAGATGATCAAGCAGGCTCAGGATACTGTTGACCGTATCACAAAGAACTACAAACGTGGTCTTATCACTGAGGAAGAGCGTTACAAAGAGGTTGTTGATACCTGGAAAAAGACCGATGATGAGCTTACAAAGGCACTTCTTACAGGTCTTGATAAGTACAACAACATCTTCATGATGGCTGACTCCGGAGCCCGTGGTTCCGATAAGCAGATCAAACAGCTTGCCGGAATGCGAGGACTGATGGCTGATACAACCGGTCATACCATTGAGCTCCCGATCAAGTCAAACTTCCGTGAAGGTCTTGACGTACTGGAGTACTTCATGTCTGCTCATGGAGCTCGTAAAGGTCTTTCTGATACCGCTCTTCGTACAGCCGATTCCGGATACCTGACAAGACGACTTGTTGACGTATCCCAGGATCTGATCGTTCGTGAGGCAGACTGCTGTGAGAACAGAGCAGAGATCTCCGGTATGGTCGTTCGTGGATTCATGGACGGAAAAGAAGAGATCGAGAGTCTTCAGGAGCGTATCACAGGACGTTTCTCCTGTGAGACAGTTAAGAATAAAGACGGAGAAATCCTTGTTAAAGCAAACCACATGATCACACCGAAGCGTGCAGCCCGTATCATGAAAGAGGGCGTAAGCAACCAGACAGGCGGACCGATCGACAAACTGAAGATCCGTACCATCCTTTCCTGTAAGTGCAAGGTTGGTGTCTGCGCAAAATGTTATGGTGCGAATATGGCTACCGGTGAGCCGGTACAGGTTGGTGAGTCTGTTGGTATCATCGCAGCACAGTCTATCGGTGAGCCAGGTACACAGCTGACCATGCGTACTTTCCATACCGGTGGTGTTGCCGGTGGAGATATCACACAGGGTCTTCCTCGTGTCGAGGAGCTTTTTGAGGCAAGAAAGCCGAAGGGTCTTGCGATCATCACAGAGATCCCAGGTGTTGCCACGATCAACGACACTAAGAAGAAACGTGAGATCATCGTAAACGATCCGGAGACAGGCGATTCCAAGACTTACCTGATCCCATACGGTTCTCGTATCAAAGTCCTTGATGGACAGGTTCTTGAGGCCGGTGATGAGCTGACAGAAGGTAGTGTAAATCCGCATGATATCCTGAGAATCAAGGGTGTGCGTGCAGTTCAGGATTACATGATCCGTGAGGTTCAGCGTGTATATCGTCTGCAGGGTGTTGAGATCAACGATAAGCATATCGAGGTTATCGTTCATCAGATGCTGAAGAAGATCCGTATCGAGGATAACGGAGATACAGAGTTCCTGCCAGGAACACTTGTTGATGTCCTTGATGTTGAGGAAGTTAACGAGAAACTTGAGGCAGAGGGCAAACAGCCGGCAGAGGGCAAACAGGTTATGCTTGGTATTACCAAGGCATCCCTTGCTACAAACTCTTTCCTGTCAGCAGCATCCTTCCAGGAAACAACAAAAGTCCTGACAGAGGCTGCTATCAAAGGTAAGGTCGATCCGCTGATCGGTCTGAAAGAGAACGTTATCATCGGTAAGCTGATTCCTGCAGGTACAGGTATGAAGCGTTACAGTGAGATCAGTCTTGACACAGGAATGCCGGAGGTAAAAACAGCCTCCGAGGAGCCTGAGGATACAGAGGAAATTTCCGTAGAGGAAGAGAAGACTGAGACTGCTCCGGAGGAAGAGACCATTGCTGTTGAAGAGACAGCAGAGGAAACTGCACCGGTAGAAGAATAAGTCGATATACCTTGCTAATATAAATAAATCTCCCCCCGGAAATCCGGAGGGAGATTTCTGTTTATAAGCAGGGATTTTCTGAGAGAGGAGGGATTGCGATGGACAAGGAACTGCCAATTTCCCCGTGGCCGGAATGGAAGATCGTAAGCAAGATCGGGGAAGGCTCTTTTGGAAGAGTGTATAAAGCTCAGAGAACTGAGAAGGGACGTTCTTTTTACTCGGCAATTAAGATAATCACAATCCCCGCCAGTAAAGGGGAGCTGGACAGTGTGCGCTCAGAATCCGGTGATGAAAAATCTGTCCGCGGTTATTTTGAAAATCTGGTGGAGGAGTGCATTCAGGAAGTAAGCACCATGGAGTATTTCCGGGGAAATTCCCACATTGTATCAGTAGAAGATTACAAGGTGATGGAATATCTGGATGAGATTGGCTGGGATATTTTTATCCGCATGGAATATCTCACAAGCTTCATGGAATATTATGCGGGAAAAAATCTCACAGAAAAAGAAGTGATGAAGCTTGGCATTGACCTTTGTAAAGCACTGGAATACTGCGGGCAGCTTCACATCATTCACAGAGATATCAAACCGGAGAATATCTTTGTATCCAGGTTTGGGGATTTCAAGCTGGGGGACTTTGGAATCGCCAGAGAACTGGAAAAAACCATGAGCACCCTTTCCAAAAAGGGAACTTATTCTTATATGGCGCCGGAGATGTACAGGGGAGAACAGTACGACAGCAGAGTGGACATTTATGCACTTGGTCTGGTGTTATATAAACTGATGAATCATAACAGGCTTCCGTTTCTGAATCTTGAAAAACAGCTGATCACATACAGAGATAAGGAAAACGCACTTACGAGGAGGATGTCAGGCGAAACACCGCCACCACCTGTGGATGCAGGAGAGGCTTTCGGCTCCGTTATCTTAAAAGCCTGTGCTTATGATGCAAAAGAACGATATCAGACTCCTGACAAGTTTCGGGAAGCACTGGAAGAACTCCGGTATGGAGCGGCAAACAGAGAACAGGGAGTTCATGAGAAACAGAAACCAGTGGAGGAAAGACCTGTTCCGGAGTCCATGCCGAAGTTTCTCCAGGAGGGTGCCGCCAGACAGCTGGCAAGAACAAGTCAGCTGAATACGAATGCGATCCGTCAGGCACGTAGAAATCCTGCGCCGGCATCCGTACAGCCGGAGAAACCGATAGCCGGAGAAATAGTAAAAAATGCAGCCCGGAATACGCCAAAGGCTCAGAGCACAATGCAGAAGCCTCAGAAATCTGCATCCGAAAAAGCAGTATCTGAAAAAGATAGCCGGTCCGGTTATCTGTCAGGACGTTCCCTTCAGTCAGAGCCCGGTACAAGAAAAACCGGAGCTGTAAAGCCCAGAGTTACCTCTATCACAGATCTGGAAGACGACCGTGACCAGAATCTCCAGGAGTGGGAGGGGTCCGTGCCAGAGAATGGCGGAAAAACCGATGACAGAAAGAGACGGAAAGGTATTTTCAGAATGCTCATAACTGCCGGGATCCTTGTTGTGCTGATCGGCGGGATCCTTGCGGTACGAACGATACGGAAACCTGCGGATAATGGAGAGCCTTCGTATACAGATTCTGATGATTCTGATGCTCTGAATAAAGGAAATTTCGGTACTGCAGACAATTCGGATAAAAGCTTCGCGCAGGCAATGGAAACGATACGTGACCATGCGACAACCATAGAAAATGCTCTGGACAGTTATAGACGTGAAGGCACAGAGGGGGATCGCCTGCGCTTTTATAACGGATCAGGAGAGACTGCCAAAGTACTTGTATATCCCGGCAGTTCCGCAGATGGCGTTTATGAGGAATATTTTTACTGGGGCGAGCAGATGTTTTATACTTATGTATGGGACGGAGATGAGAAGCAGTATTTTTATTATCAGGACGGCCTTCTGATCCGATGGATCGATGCAGATGGCAGGGTTCATGATAAAGAGAGCGATAACGACAAATATGTAGAACTGGGAGACAAATACTGGAGTAATTCTGTAGTGGAGCTTCAGCAGTAATGTCGAAGGGGTTTTACGAAAGGAAAAAGAATGGCCTATCAGATTGATTATGCGTATACATGTCACACCGGAAAGGTGAGGACAAATAATGAGGATAATTTCTGGTGCTGCGGAGTGCGTCTGCCGGTGCACAACCAGGGGGTTGACGGGATCCTGGCAGGTCATACACAGCACTGGCAGCTTCCAATGCTGGCCGTTTTTGACGGCATGGGCGGAGAAAGCTACGGTGAAATGGCAGCTTCTGCAGCTGTGGAAGCGCTGGGAGGCTTCTATGAAGAAAACAAAAAGACCCTGAAAAAAGAGCCTGTGGTTTTTCTGACAGGAGCCTGCGAAAATATGAATGAGGCAGTATGTCGCTACAGCAATGAAAACTGTATCAGAAGCATGGGAACAACCATGGCACTTTTGTCTTTCAGTGAAAAGGCGATCTATGCCTGCAACCTTGGGGATAGCCGTATCTACCGTCATTTTCAGGGGAAGCTCCAGCAGATTTCCACGGACCATGTGATCGGTGGGAAAATGCTGGGAAAAGCTCCGCTGACGCAGTATCTGGGCTTCCAGGAAGAAAACATGGCATTGGAGCCTTCTATCGTGGAGATCGGTTATCAGCCGGGGAGCTCGTATCTGATCTGTTCAGATGGAGTGACAGACATGCTTTCTGATCAGGAGCTTCAGAATATCCTTGACGGGACAGAAACCGCAGAAGAAAAAGTAGGTAAGATCCTGGAACAGGCATTGGAAAGAGGCGGCAGAGATAATGTGACACTGGTCCTTGCACAGATCAGCGGCTATGAAGAAAAAAATCTTCTCAAACGCTGGGCAGAACGCCACAGTACCGGACGGTAATAACCCCGGGGAGTAAGAAAAGGGATAAGGAGAAAATTTGTGATGAGAAATCGAATGCAGGATCTTGATTTTGAACAGACAGTTGCCTTCGATTCAGTGAAGGACTTTGAATTTACAAGAAAGGCGGCACAGAAGTTTCGCCAGGTTGTCAGTCTGGATTCCTTTGAGGATGAGGATGCAGATGTTATTTTTCATTATCTTTACAAGGAGATGGAACTGGTTTCCTTTGGTGACTATCTGAAACGATATGTGTATGAGCGTGCAGAGCTTGAGGAGCCTTTTTCCCAGGTGCCGCAGGAAGTCTACAGGGAGATCGTTGTGGAATCCTTCAAGGAAACCTACACACCGAAATCCATGTCACCTACATCAGCCAAGCTGAGTTCTCTGGTGAATAACTGGCTGACTCAGGCATCTGTGAAGCGTGAAACAGTTTTTCTTCTGGGGTTCGGACTTCGGATGAGTACAGAGGATGTTTCAGATTTTCTGACCCGGGTGCTTCGTGAGCAGGATTTTGATTTTCATAATCCGGAAGAAGTGATCTACTGGTATTGTTATCGGAATCATCTTGGCTATTATAAAGAGGAGGAATATAAAGAAACCTACAAACAGATGACTCCGGTGGAAAAAAAGACCGGAGAGATCGTATATGGCACAGGGCTTTGTCTGGACAGTGAAGAAAAGCTTCTGGAATATCTGGCTTTTCTGAAAGGAAGACATGATGATCCGAAATCAGAGAAGAGCCAGGCTTTTCAGGAATTTATGATCCTTCTGGAGCGGGCAAAGAAGATCATTGCAGCCATGTATCAGGAAGATGAGGAAGAAAACGGTGGCAAAAAGATCTGGAAGCCTGAGAATATCAGTGCTTCGGATCTGGAAAAGGTTATCTGCAGCGGGATTCCTATTAATAAAATGGGAAATCTCAAAAAGATGTCCGCATCCATTCTGGCAAAACATTTCAGCCAGAAGCGCTTCAGCCGCCAAAGGATCAACAATATCCTGAACCATAAATTTCCGGTGGAGCGGTTCGATCTGATCACGCTGGAGTTTTTTGTGATCTCTCAGGAGATGGCAGATGATGATCCGTATACAAGATACCGTCATTTTCTGGAGGAGATCCAGGAGATTCTGGCCCGCTGTGAAATGAGTGAGATCTACATAGTGAACCCATATGAGTGCTTTCTTCTGATGTGCCTGCTGACAGACTGTCCGCTGGCAGTATTTTCCGAGATTTGGGAAAAATCCTATGAAGAGGGAGAAGAAAAGAATTGAAAAAAGGATGATGCGTATTGTGCTTGCGCATCATCCTTTTTTGCTGAATGCGGATGACTGGTTCGACCATTTGCCTGGCCTGACTGCCCGCTTATCCGCTGTTATCTTGCTTTTCCGGTTTTTACCGCACTTGCAGGTCCTGTCTTTGCTTTTCTGTTTATAGTACGGTATGGAACCACTCTGTAACTGTATGTGGTGTTCTTTGATGTTTTAAATGTATAACTTAAGTTTCTGGCGGAAACGGTTTTTACTTTTTTGAAGGAGTCGTTTCCTTTTTTCTGATAGAGGACATAGCCGGTTGCTCCGGGAACTTTTTTCCAGGAAAGTATCTGTTTTCCTTTGAGGGTTTTAAGCTTTGTGGACGGACGGAGCAGATTCGGTTTCACGGTCACTGCTTTGGAAGTTGGACTGTAGATGTAACCGGAGGATGTTTTTCGGCTTGCACGGATCACGTAAGAATATTTATTTCCGATGGTGATCTTTGTGTCTTTGTATGAAGTAGTATTTGCGTTTAAAGTTTTGATCTTTGCGTATTTTCCGGAATTTGTTTTTCTGTAGAGAATATAGCTCTGGGCATTGTTTATACGGTTCCAGCGGAGTGTACAGCTGTTCCAGGATGTGGAAGCCTTGATTGCCGGCGCTGTTAATTTCACAACCGCCGGAGCCGGAGTGCCGGAAGGCTTTGGAGCCGGAGTACTGGTTGGTTTCGGAGTTGGAGTAGCAGTTGGTTTCGGAGTTGGCGTAACTGTCGGTGCCGGAGCGGATATTTTAAAGGTCAGGGTCTGGCTTGCAAAATATTTATTGATTCCGGTGACAGTTACAGATCCGGTACCAGTCTTTGTGTTATCCGCCCAGGAAAGGACATAATCGGTACCTTCCTGAAGTGTAGCAGAGCCGTATTTTACAGTCGGTTTCGGCGTTACTGCATTACCACTGAAAATCTGTTCCGGAATGTCCGAAAGATCACAGCGTTTTACAGATGTCATCTGCCTCGTTCCGGAATAATTCTGCTTGTAGGAAATAGAAAAACCAAGGATTTCATTGCCGGCAGAACAGCGCAGGGAAGTGATCGAGTAATCGTCGGAGGTCAGCTGTACGCCATTATAGGTGATCACAAGATGATTCCGCAGGAAAGTGGTTACAGATCCATTTCCACAATTAGTATCCGGAAGTTCGATCGTCTCGCCGGAGAGCTTCAGTGGATTGATGGTGAAGTATTTGGAAAAACCGCTTCTGTAAATGCCGATACCGGTTATATGGACACGAGGTCTGTTGGTTCTGGAACTTGCCATGGTGTTATCAAAATAAGAAAGGGTATAATCAACATCTTTCTTTAAAGTAACACCATTTAATGTGACCGTTGGCTCCGGCTTGAATTCTTTGCCAGGAGCATATTCATAATCCGGGATATCACCGATCTCAGCTTCTGTGATCGGGGTAAGATCGATGTAGAAAGATTTATTTGTTTCACCGGTGAAATTTCCCTTACCGGAGACAGTAACATAAGCGTTTCCCTGTTGGGCATTGTTATGCCAGGAGAGTGTATAATCTACATTTTCTGTCAGGGTTATACCATTCCATGTGACGGTTGGCTTCGGGGTCAGTGGAGTTCCGGTATACAGATAGGAGGACTGGGAAAAAGTAACCTCTGCCTGAGAGAGATTGATCTGCCAGATACCGAAATTATTCGTCAGAGTTCCGGAATAAAGGCCAAGACCTGTGATCGTGAAAGTTCCCACACCGCTGTTTTGATTGTTGGAGAAAGACAGAGTGTAATCTTTTCCCTCAGTCAGTGTGCGGTCATGAAACTTAAGTACAGGGGAAAAAGTAATAGGCTTTCCGGTATACTTCCAGGAACCTGTATAGGTCAGGGATGTTTCTTTGGAATCTTCCAGATCATAGTAGGCATTGAGATCTGCAGTCAGTATTTTGTCAGGGCAGGATTTCAGTGTTGCGGTAACTGTTGTGTTTCCTTTACTTTTCAGCCGGATCACACCACTCTGATCCACAGTAGCAACAGATGGATCACCTGTTGACCATGTAAAAGAAGACGGGTCGAGGCTGGAACTCATATAGCTGAATCCGTTACAGGTTGCATAAATGGTCAGAGTCTTCTGTTCTTCTGTGAATTTTACAGGAGAAGATACATTAAAATGGATGTTCACTAGGCGTGGAAGCACGGAAAGAACAGGGGAGACATTCTGGTTGGCAGGCTGTGTGCAGGTTTCTGCTGCGTGAGAAGAAAAGCACTGGATCCAGTAGAGATGACCGTTCTGTGAGTAGCAGCCGATTCCGGCAGAAACATTTTTGGAATTCATGATGTTCGTGTAATGTCCGGAAGATTCGATCCATGATTCCATAACTTCTTCAGGAGTTCCCTGGTTGATCGCAAGATTTTCACTTGGATCCTCAAAATAAGGAAAGGCTGAAAAACAGATGGAACCATTGGGACGGGTATGACTGGCGTAAACGGTCAGTTCTTCTGCTCTGGTCATGGCGCATTCCAGAAGGTTCTTATCCATAGTGACAGGATTCCGGTTCTTTTTGGCACGTTCCTGATTTACCAGATCAAGGACCTGGTAAGCATAATCATAGCGGCGGATACCCTGACTGAGTTTCAGCTGGACAGCAGTCTGGTCAGAGGCAGCCTGCACACGGACAATGTTGCCCGGCGCCAGCAGAAGAAGCAGAAGCAGCAGCGCAGGCCATAATAAGTATCTTGTTTTTTTCTCTTTTGTCTGATTCATGATGTTTTCCTTACCAATATAATATAAAGATATTTTCTTTTGCTATTCGTTATAGTATCCATAGATCGCACGGCTGTCCTGTGCGATGGTGTTCTGTGCGGCTGTGGTGTCGTTAAGATCCTGTGACATAAAGCAGACTACCAGGTCGATTCCCTTGGCTGTGTCATAGATGATACCGGCATCATTTTCTACGGTGTCCAGTTCACCGGTCTTGTTGGCAACCTTTACATCGGAAGGCATCTGAGCCGGGATCTTGTTTTTTCTGGTCTGCATTTTCAGGAGGTGGTACATGTATTCCGCTCCTGCAAGTGTGGCATTATTGTCGGTAGCAGTACCCTTGTCGATCTGGTAGATGGTCTTCAGGAATTTTCCGCAGTCTTTTGCAGAAGTGTAGTTATCTCCGTTGGAATTATCTGCAAGAAGAAGACGTCCCATGGATGTGCTGGTGTATCCATGATCCTGGCAGAATTTGTTCACACGTGCCATTCCGGCTGCATCATCACCGCCGCCGAGGTAGTTGACAAGGGTATTGGCTGCATCGTTGTCACTGACGGTGATCATGGAATTCAGCGCATTGTCCAGGGCATCTTTGCTGTATTTGGAGGAAAGACTGTCATAATCTTCGTATACGGCACCCATGATATAGAGCTTGATCAGGCTGGCAGCCTGCATCTGCTGGTCATTGATGGCTCCCTCGGTATTTTTTGCAAGGTTGCATACATACACGGACCAGGTTCCGTTATCGGTGGGAAGAAGGGACTGTACCTGGTTCAGAAGGTTGTCCATACTGGAGTCTGAATTGTCTGTGAAAGTGCCTCCGCTGGATGGGGAAAGTGTTCCTTCTTCCTGAGTGGAAGAAGAACTGTCCTTGCTGCCGGAAGATTCGGAAGAATCGGAAGCTGCAGATGCATCTGTGGATTCTTCCTGTACGGAAGGCCCCTGGACTTCAGCTGAAGATGCTGCGGCAGCAGCGCTGGAAACGGTAGGATCATCAGGATAAAGAGCATCCAGCTGATCGGCTTTGCTGCTGAGCTCAGCGGCAGAATCAGAAACCTCCTGCACACTTTTCTGCAGCTTGTTAACTTTTGTCTGGAGAGAAGCAAGCTTGTCCAGGGAGCGGACATTCAGTGCCCCAAGTCCTGCCAGTGCGATGACAAGCACTGCGATCACAATATACAGAAATGTATTTTTTTTCATATATAAACAAACTCCTTTTTATTATTGGAAATAAGCATCGATTCCATTGGCGATCCCTTCTGCCATAGTCTGCTGGAAGGAAGAATCTGCCATTTTCAGATCATCGCTCTGGTTGGTCATAAATCCCATTTCCACAATAGTCACCGGGATCGTGCTCCAGTTGATGCCTGTCATGGAATCGGTGTATATGATTCCGCGGTTCTGGAATCCGGTAGCTGCGCAGTAGGAATCCACAATGCATTTGGATAGTTTGTTGGAACTGTCATAGAGACTGGAAACATAAGGATTCTGCTGGGACGGACACATGGTCAGAGCACCGGAGACATCTGCAGAATCATCTCCGTTTGCATGGATACGGACACAGATCTCCGCACCCTGGGAAGCGACCAGCTCTGCACGCTCCTTGTTGCTGATAGCGGCATCATTGTCTGTCCTTGTCATTACTACCTGGTATCCACGCTGTTCCAGGATATCCTTAAGCAGAAGCGAAATATCCAGGTTCAGCTGATACTCGGGGAGACCGCTGAAGGAACCTCTGGTTCCGGTGGAAGCCTTGGCCTTCATGGTGGAGGAACCTGGTCCGTTAGGCTCTGTGGCACTCATATCAACATTTTCGCCCTGATGTCCGGGATCAATCCCGACGATATGGCCGTTGGAAGCAGAAGATGTGGTGTCATCACCGCCATCCGTGAATCCTTCGCCGCCGGCTTCACTGAAAACGGAAGGTTTGGTTGTTTTCTGGCTGTTTTCGGATTCCGGCGCCCGTTCGTGCTCTCCGGTGCTGTTTTTGACAGCTTTTTCTGTCTGTGCCCGCTGTTGCAGGTATTTGTCGGCTGCCTGTTTCTTTTCGATCTTAGCTGTATAAAGTTCGATGTCTTCTTTCATGGATTTCTGCTTTTGCTGGACCGGTTTGATCACGGATGCCATTTTCTGGTTAACTGCATCAATCTTCTGGTAGGTTTTATAGCTTAAACCAAAAAGCAGTCCAATACAGATAAGACCCGTCAGAAACAGGACGATCGCCATCAGATGAGGCTTTTTTTCCATAAATTCATGTCCTTTCTGGGTGGATGTTTTGTATTTGTAAATATTATAAAGAAGGAGGTAGGAAAAAGCAATTGTGAAATTGGTGTT
>OODE01001435.1_pt1 | contig 15277 bp, 10 predicted proteins | sample 1671771 | NCBI WGS metagenome assembly OODE01 (sample SAMN06348191, study PRJEB24527) | human gut metagenome | biome: human gut; feature: ankylosing spondylitis patient; material: feces | host: Homo sapiens | place: China | collected 2015-10 | reverse complement strand
TGATTGATGACCATGACCGCCACCGTCAAAAGCAACTGATACAAGCCCATTGCCACATGATTGCCTGCCATAAAGGATGGCAAAGGCCAGCCCCACATCATATGTCCCATAGAAACATACATGAGCGGCAATAAAAAGCAAAGGGATGCGATCAGGCGGTTGCGCAAAGTACGAAAGGCTTTCTTTTGTGTGCTCGCTAACTGGTCGGCTTCACTTGCTCCACTCTTAGCCTGCGCCTGTCCTCCCTGTCCATCTTCTTTTAAGGATGCACCATAACCGGCTTCTATGACTGCTGCGATAATGGCTCCGCTATCCGCATGTCCTTCCACATTCATGGAATTGGTCAGCAGACTGACGGTAACGGAAGTTACACCGGGTACCTTCGCCACCGCTTTTTCCACATGAGCACTGCAGGCCGCACAGCTCATGCCTGTTACTGAAAATTTATCCATAAAAATATTCACCTCATTTATTTTCTCTGCTTATGCAGATTTTATCCATTTGCTTTCATCAGAATCACATCAAGTCATACAAATACACAACCTAAACTTTATCTATGCGGTTCTGCTCAATTACATATACAGCAGAATCCTTTATTTCATCAGCTTCTGCATGGTTGTAACCAGCTCATCAATGACACTGTCATCACCATTTCGCACATTTTCCACCACGCAGGTTTTGATATGATTTGCCAGCAGTACTTTATTAAAACTGTTCAACGCCGCGTTAATCGCTGCCACCTGTGTCAAAATATCCACACAGTAGGCATCTTTTTCCAACATACCTTTCACGCCACGCACCTGACCTTCAATACGGCTGAGTCGGTTCATCAGATCCTTATACTCTTTCGCGTCACGTTCTTTTTTCTTATGACAACAGCAGCAGGATTCTTCCTGTACCGGAGTAGTTTTCTCTTTTTCCATCGAATCTATCCACTTCCTTTTTTCATTATTTCAATCCTTCTGATCAATACGGGCTTATTATATACCCCCTTAGGGTATATTTCAAGTAAAAAATATCCGGAAAACACATCAATGATAAAAAATATCAAAAATGCATTTTCCGGATCGGTCAATTTCTTATTCTCTCTTTTTCAAATTCTCTTTTTTACTATATGATTGCAATTTTCACGCGCCATTCGCAAAATGACCTGTAACACTACATTCTCTCAAGAATGGTATCCAGAATACAACCTGCAGCCTCTTTTTTGCTCATCAGCGGCAGCTCTTTTTCCATATCATTAGCGATCAGTGTGATCACATTCGTATCAGTACCGAATCCGGCACCTGCCACTTTCAGGTTATTGGCTACGATCATATCCAGATTTTTCTTTGCAATCTTGGTTCTGGAGTTTTCCAGCATGTTCTGTGTCTCCATGGAAAAACCGCATAAGAACTGATGTGTCTTAGAAGCACCAAGGGTTGCCAGAATATCTTTCGTGCGTGTCAGCGGAATCGACATATCGTCCTCTTTTTTCTTGACTTTCTCCGTGCTGACCTGTGCCGGACGATAATCCGCCACTGCAGCCGTCATGATGACGATATCCGTCTGCTCATATTCTTCTGTCACAGCTTCATACATATCCTGTGCGGAAATCACCGGTTTTACTTTGACAAACATCGGCGGCTCCATGGCACAAGGTCCTGTTACCAGTGTTACATCCGCACCACGCAGCATCGCATTTTCCGCAATGGCATATCCCATTTTTCCTGTGGAATGATTGGTGATATAACGCACCGGATCAATGGCTTCCTGTGTCGGTCCTGCTGTGACCAGTACTTTTTTGCCTGCCAGATCTTTTTCAAAGGCGATCACACGCAGGATATGCTGGAACAGTACTTCCGGCTCCGGCATCTTTCCTTTTCCCACATCTCTGCAGGCAAGCATACCGCTGGCTGGCTCAATGATTTCCTTTCCATAGGAAGCCAGTACTTTTAAATTGTCCTGCAAAATCGGATTCTCATACATATTTGTATTCATCGTCGGCACGATCAGCATCGGCGCTTTGCATGCCATCGCAGTGGTCGTCAACATATCGTCTGCGATTCCATGCGCCAGCTTTCCAATCACATTTGCAGAAGCCGGTGCGATCATCATCACATCCGCCTGCTGTGCCAGACTTACATGCTGAACATCAAACTGAAAATTCCGGTCAAATGTATCCACCAGACATTTGTGTCTTGTCAATGTCTCAAATGCGGTCGGATGGATAAAATTTGTCGCATTCTGTGTCATGATCACGTGCACATCTGCATGCTGTTTGATCAGCATACTTGCCAGTGATGCAATTTTATAAGCTGCAATACTTCCTGTCACACCCAGTACAACGGTTTTTCCTTTTAACATGATTTCTTTTTACTCCTCATCCAGTCTTGCTTTATCGAATAACTGACCGTGTTTCTCATAGTTAGTCACCCGGTCAATTCGATTGATCTCGTCCACAAAAACAACTGATGGTTTATGTGTTTTTGCTTCCTCCGGCGTCATATCCGCATAAGACATAATGATGACTTTATCCTTGACGGAAGCGCAGCGTGCTGCTGCGCCGTTTAAGCAGATCATTCCGCTTCCACGCTCTCCGGCAATCGTATATGTCTCAAAACGTGCGCCATTATTGACATTAACGATCTGAACTTTCTCATATTCAAGAATACCTGCAGCATCCAGAAGATCCTCATCAACGGTGATACTTCCTACATAATCAAGTGCAGCCTGTACCACAGTTGCACGGTGAATTTTTCCTTTTAACATCTGAAGGGTCATAAAAACTTTTTCCTCTCTACTTTTACAAATTTGATTAGATCATGAAGTTATCAATTAATCTTGTTTTTCCAATATACACTGCCATAGCAACCAGTGCCGGACTCTTCAGTTCTGTTACCTGCTGCATTGTCAGACCGTCTACCGCTTTGACATAATCAATTTTTGCCAGCGGCTCTGTCTCAATGTTCTTTTTCATTGCTTCTACTAATTTTACCGCATCTGTCTCCCCTTCTTCAACCATTTTCTGACCCATAAAGATAGTTTTGCTCAAAATAAGTGCTGCTTTTCGTTCTTCTGCAGACAGATAGGTATTTCTGGAGCTCTTTGCCAGTCCGTCTTCCTCACGGATGATCGGGCAGCCGATTACTTCCACATTCATATTCAGGTCATCTACCATATGTTTGATGACTGCCAGCTGCTGTGCATCTTTCTGTCCAAAATATGCACGATCCGGCTGAACGATATTGAATAATTTGCTGACAACAGTACAAACACCACGGAAATGAACCGGACGGCTCAGTCCGCAAAGTTCCTCTGTCAGAACCGTCATGTCCACAAAAGAACTGAATCCATCGTGATACATTTCTTCCGGTTCCGGATGGAAGATCAGGTCAGCGCCAAGGCTCTCACAGAATTTGCTGTCTTTTTCCAGATCTCTCGGATAACTCTCCAGATCCTCTGTCGGTCCGAACTGCATCGGATTGACAAAAATGCTGACAACTGCTTTGTCATTCTGCTCTACGGCTTTGCTGATCAGACTGCCGTGTCCCTCATGAAGATAACCCATGGTTGGTACAAATCCGACTGTCTTTCCTTCTTTTCTCCATCCTGCTACAATATCTCTTACTTCTTTTACTGTTGATACAACCTGCATTTTTCTATTCTCCTCTATACTTGTTTTTCGATTTTTATTTTTGTTCTGTTCTCCTCTATACATTTGTATAAAACGCTATACTTTTGTGTAAAATGAAAGGTGAACACTACTTATATTAACTTTCAAAATCAACTAACACTGTTAGTCAATTTCATTTCTTAATACAGTTTTTCAATAACTTCGTCTGAAATCGCGTATGTATGTTCCGGTGCCGGGAAGGTACCCGCTTTTACCTCTGCGGAATAATCTGCAAACGCCTGTTTCATGATCTCACCCACATTTGCGAAACGTTTCACAAACTTCGGTGTAAAATCAGAAAACATACCAAGCATATCCTGATTTACCAGAACCTGTCCGTCACAACCTGCTCCTGCTCCGATTCCGATGGTCGGAATAGAAACTGTCTTTGTGATCACTTCGGCAAGTTTTGCCGGAACACACTCCATAACAAGTAGAGAGGCACCTGCTGCCTCAACCTTTTTCGCATCCTCTACCAGCTGGCGGGCTGCTTCTTCACTTTTGCCCTGTACCTTAAATCCACCAAAGGCATTAATGGACTGAGGTGTCAGTCCGATATGTGCACATACCGGAATATCTGCTGCTACGATTGCCTCGATCTGCGGGCACACTCTTGCACCGCCTTCCAGTTTTACGCCATGTGCATGTCCCTCTTTCATCAGACGTCCTGCATTTAAAACTGCATCATAAACAGAGGTCTGATAAGACATAAACGGCATATCTGCCAGAACAAAGGCATTTTTTGCTCCTCTGCTGACTGCTGCGGTGTGTGCGATCATATCTTCCATCGTAACAGGCAATGTATTTTCATAGCCAAGCATTGTATTGCCAAGGGAATCTCCGATCAGCAAGATTTCAATGCCGGCTTCATCCATGAGCTTAGCCATGGAATAATCATAACAGGTGAGCATTGTAATCTTCTCACCATTCTCTTTTTGCTTCTTTAATGTAGAAACTGTGGTTTTCATGAATTGAGCATCCTTTCCATTTCAGAATAATCCCGCTCGGGATGTTTCATTTTTGCAACGTTGATCACTTCGCCGGACAGAATTTTATAAACCTTCTGTTCCTGCTCTGACAAGCTCTCCAAATGATCCATCACCGTCGTCAGGTCATTTCGCTCGATCGGACCTGTAAGTGCCCCGACCGGACCGTACTGGATGATATTCTCCGTATTTCCAATCATCAGCGGTGACAATGCGCGATGTGCATTTGCAACGGAAAAACCGCAGTCCCGCAGCATTTGCTCACACATATTTGCCAGTCCAACATATAAATTGCTGGCCATAGCTGCTGCCGCATGATAACGTACCTTATCCTCTTTTGAAATAACCTCCACCGGATTTCCAAAACTCTCAAAAAGCCGTAAAAACCAGTTCAGATACTTCGGATCTCCCTCAATCGTAAAAAACGCCTGGGAAATCACCTTATAGGATTCATACTTATCATTGATGGCGAATAACGGATGGATAGAATATCCATAAGCGTGATAACGCTCAATATCCGAAAAGACAGCGGAGCTTAACGCGCCACTGAAATGACTTATAATCTTATTCTGAATCGGAAGCATTTTCAATTGTTCCCACATTTGAGCAATCGCCGAATCCGGAATTGCCACAAAAAGGACATCACTGTCCTCTACCAGATGTCTCAAATTCAGGTACTGTCTGGTATTTGTAAAATCTGCTGCTTCTCTGGATGACTGTGGATTACGACTATAATAACCACTCACCCTTACGTTGCGCTCGGTTAGATATTTTCCAAGTGAAAAACCGACTTTTCCTGCGCCAATAAATCCAATATTCATAAGCATCCCTCCATTTCCTAATGGTGGGACAGTGAGTCTTGTTTGCGAACAGCAATACAAGCTCCGTTTCAAAATAATAAATACAAGGTATCGTTTCCTTTCGGAATACCATCCGCCCGACATTATACCGCCCGGGTACCCATTTGTAAAGGATTTTCAGCAATTCATTTGATTATAATCGGCAATCCACTGTCTGCGCAGGTCTTCCTCTCTGCCTCTCCAGTTGAAGGAATTGGATGCATCTGACAGTTTTTTCCGTTCCTGATAATACTGCTCCTGATCCGATACTTCCGTAAAACGGGAAAATGCCTCTTTCATCGTACCAAAATGAATCTCCGGTTCCAGATTACCAAGCACCTCATCCTCCGGCACATAATTCATAGCATACAGATAACAATACCGGCTCTGCTCTGATCTGTTTTTCTGATAAGCTGCTGCAAACATTTCTGCCGCTTCCTGAAACAAAAACAGACGCGCATATGCCACGCCCAGATTGTGCAGGATTCCCCCCTGCAGTTCCTCTGTCATATAGATCAGATTTTCCTGCTGCAGCAATTCCAGATAACCATATGCCGCATGGCGGTATTTTTTCTCAGACAGGAAATAATCCGCTTTCATTTTGCGGCGCTCCATCGGACTTTTCCCCCGCATCCGCGTCAGCATCTCATCAATCTGGCGCAGTCTCTCCACAGTGTAAAAACCGGACGCAGACAAAATCAGTTCCGCACATTCATAAACATCCTTAGATTTTCGATAGCTGCTTTTTAAATGAGCTGTCAGATCTGCCTCTCCCAGTTCTTTTTCCAACCACTGAAACAGGGATGTGCCGATCCATTTTTCATCCAGCAAAAACAGATTCGATTCTATCGCATAGCAAAGTTCCTCTAAGGTATACACAGAAACAGACAATCCCTCAAGAAAGAACGGATTCTGCGCCTGTCTGTCCCTGCACAGTTTCAATGTTCCCATATTATCTGCCTCCTTTTTTTTGACCATACCGTGCTTTTTCCATCGTGCTGCCACCTTCCATATCCAAGGCTACCGGAAACTCCCAGATTTTACCGGAGCTTTTGAAAAATTCACCAAATCCATCATCGGAAAGCCGCAATGTCACTTCTGTTCCGTTTTTCGGAATTGCCTGAATGCGAAACCGCAAAGCTGCTTCCGGCCGATCCGGAAGATCTGTAAGCTCCAGATGCAGCACCTGACTGTTTGCGGCACCGATCCGACTGATTTTTAACACAATTTCCGGAGTACCGCCGTAAAGTAATTTAAAAGACGGTGTCTGGCAAAACCAGTTCTGTCCGGCTTCGATCAGACGGATAAAACCGTCCGCTCCCTGACTTTCAATCCGAAGATCCAGTTCCCCCTGCATTTTGTATTCACAGTTAAAGAAAAATCCCCATGTTTCCGGCTTACTGTAGCGCCATGCACCATATGCCGCACCTCTGGTCAGCAGATTTTTCCCTAAAAATCCCCGCTTGTTTGTTCCCATCACCCGCAGGGATTCCCGTAACCAGTTACCATCAAATCCATCTCCCACAAAATATACCGTGGAAATCGCATGTTTTGCAAAAGATTCCCGTACAACATTGGAAAAATATTCATCCATCAGCTCCGCATGCGTGCAGATTGATTCCGGCACCTGCCAGTGTTTCTGCTCTGCCGTCACAAACTGTACTTTCAAACCGCTTTTTCTATGCAGCAGATAAAAACTCAGTTCTGCCCCCTGAAAATAGAACATTGCCACATCATGCTGCCACAACACCGCTTCCTGATGATACGTATGTAAAAAGAAACTTTCCGCATAATCCATAAAGATCAGTTCTTTTTCTGAGAAATCCAGCTCCTGACGTACGTATTGAAGCAACGCAATCGCCTGCTGTGACAATACCGGAACTGTGATTGCCACACAAGTCGGATCTCCCTTCAGACCATAGCGCTCTTTCAACCGGATCAGACGCCGTACAAACTGCACAAACAATCCATGATACAATGTGGTCTCTTCCGTCTGCTCCTGCAATGCGCCTTCGTAAATATCTTCAAAAAAATCTCCGTTCGGCTGTTCCTTTCGTTTCAGAGCCTCATCCCCATAATACGTTGTTCCCTTTTTTTCCAGAAACATTACCAGAGGAATCCCAAATTTTTCCATTCCTCTGACCGTCGATATCGTCTCCGGTTCTTTCTGATCCTCCCGGTACAGACTAATCATCGCCCTGTCTCTTCCAATATCAATTCCTACATAGAACTCTTTTTTCTGATCCACTGCTCTTACTCCTCTATCGGCAGAAACAAAGCATCTGCCAGATCGGTCAGTTCTGCATATTCATAAGCAGACTGCCTGTCTTTCTTCTCCATCCATGCTGCAAGCCGACCATATCGTGTCTCTTCATATTCGGATCCCGGTTTTGCTTCCAGCGTGCCGCTCTCCAGCACCTCTCCACTTCCTGTCACTGCCTCATACTGCATTTCCTTTTCAAAAAAGGTATGCAGCACACAGGTATACAATCCCGGTAATATTTCCTGCATTCCAACGGACTGTACTTTTTCATGCTTTTCATTGTAAATCATCACATGCAGCACCTGCTCCGGCTGTGCCACACAGGAAATCACATTTTCACCAAACAGCAGATACTTTCGCTGTAATTTTGCCGGAAGCTCCTGATAAAACGGAAAATAAATGCCTTTTAACAGAAAATGCTCCAGCAGTTTTGTTGCCAGCACTTCTTCTGTATGACGCATTTCTTCTTCCTTGTCGTCTGTTACAGTTTTCACATACCGTTTTAAAAATGCCGCCTGGCAGCAGCGCTGATGCATTCTTCCTGCCGAAAATTCTTCCAGCAAACATTTTTGTACCTGTGCCGGAAGTTCTGCCGTTCCCAACAGATACTGATAAGAAAACCATGTCATATATGCCTGCAAAAGCAATGGCTCTCCTTTTCGTGCAACGATGCGTTCAAACAACTGTTCGTGTCCCGGCAGGAAATTTCCGGTAAACAGCATATAAACCAGCAGCTTTTCTTCTGCCTCTGCTGTGTCCATGCCTTCTTCTCTGGCAGCAGTAATTCTCCGCTGCATCACTGTCATCGGCGCATCAAATGTTTTGATCTGTTCTGCCAGATCCACATCATTTGAAATCTCTGAATTGTCCGGGTGCTGCTCCGATTCTATCTGATCTTTCTGATAAACATGCGCTCCGGAGAGCATTTTTTTCAAGTGAAACTGTTTTCCGGCAGTATACACATTTCCTGCCTGATCCGCATACAAAATAGCAAACGGTTTCGAATGCAAGTAAACATAGGCACTCCGTTCATACAATGCCACTTTCTGTATCTGGTCGGAATCCGCCTGAAGCGCCCAAAGTTCTGTCATGTCCGGATTCGGCACCCGGATCCGATATGCATCATCCGCGGATTTACGCATGTACTTCCATGCGCCATCTGTCAGCTGTTGTTTCATATCTTCATAAATTACAGCCAGATCTTCGCTCATATGTTCTTTTTTCAATTCCTGAGAGGCAAATTCCCGGATCACCGGCTGATATGACTGCCAGATCTTACCGATCCGTTCTTTATTGCGCACCACATAAGCATAAAGCATTGCCCGCCGTTTCGCCGGAAGTGCTTTACTTCTGACAAAATAGTGCAAAATCTCCTCCGGCAGTGCGCCGTTTGCCTTCGTCCAGGAAAGCATATATGCCTCATACAGTCCCGCAATCTTCAAATGACGGCTGATCCCCCGCTGAAACCATGGGAAATAAACCGTACCATACCGATTGCATTTGATCAGATAGATACAGATATTTTTGATCACCGTTGTCTCCGAACCCTGACGGTAACAGCGGCATAATACGCGAAAATAAACCGGATCGAAGGTCTTCTGCAACTGTGCCATAGGAACCAAGCGGTCAATGATACGCGGTGACAACCGATTGTGCTTCATCATCCAGATCAGCAGTCTTCGTTCAAATACCTCCACCTCATGCAGCATTTCCGGATGATTTTCCAGCAGGCAGGTTGCTTCCTCATAAAAAATCGGACTGATATTTCCTTTTAACATATATTTGCGAATCCATTGATATTTTCGCTCCGGATTGCGAAGCAGCACTTCATCAATGTGCAATAACACCCACACCAGTACCGGATGTGACGGATATTTCAGATAAATCTCTTTCACCCTTCTGGTCACTTCCCGGCTGTAAGCCGGTGTCTCCCCAATGGTGGTCAGATACAGATAAAATGCTCCTAACGGTGTTCGCTGATTCTGAATATTTTTCGGCAGTTTTTCCGAAATTGCTTCTGCCCCCAGTTTGTCCCCTCCGGTCAGGAGAACAAAAATACGATACAAAGGAAGCCATTCGTTCTCCGGATCCAGACTGATGGCACGTTTTAGCAGCACTTCCATCTCCTGCATCCAAAGTTCCTTTGTCATCTCCTCCCTGCGGTAATCCAGATAATATTTCTCCATCTGACTGTGAATGTAGCGATTTTCCCAATGGGCAGACTTCTTCACAGAACGTTCCTTTAATACGGTAACTGTAATTTTAATCGTCTCTGTCTGGAATGGTGTCTGAATCCGGATCTTCGCATAATTTTTGCCCCCATGAAGCAATCCCGGCATAATGTGATACTGAACTTCCGCATGTTTTCCGACAAAATCATAATAACGCAGCTGTTTCTTCTCCAACCGGACAAACGGCGCATCACAGGAGATCTCCACATGGATATAACCCCAGGTGCTTTTTTCCACATCCAGCAGATCTGACTGTGGCAAAATCGAACCCTTCGACACTTTATAGCCGCGTTCCGGACGGCTGATGATCAGATGATTCCGCTCCTTTTTTCCACACCCGATCAGAAACTCCTCCATCTGTGCGGCACCGCAGGCATGCTCTGTCAAGCCACGGTAAAGCAGCTTCTGGAATCCGCTGTCATGATGTAAAATATTGCAAAAATACTGGGATTTAAAAATCTGCAGCGCTTCTTTCCAGCTCAGTTTGCACAGATTCGTAAAATCATTCAGTGTCTTAATTTTTCCAATGGAAGACATCAGATAACGGCGGGTAACATTTGCCCGAAATGGCAGCAGATACTCACCCACATTGCTGGTGATCACAAACACACCCTGATCTGTCATTCCTTCCGTCTGCTGACTGTCGGCATACCGGAACCGGATCTGGATATCTGTCCCGTTAAATTCGGTATCCAGACAGGTGACACATGGGTGCTCGCAACTGACAATTCCGCGGATCGGATGTTCATTACTGCTGTGAAAAGAAAACGTTCCCTCAAAGGGTTCACTCTCAATCGCTGTAAAATTCAGATCCATATCCGGCAACAGCAGGTGTGTATCCTCATATGTAAATTTTTCCTGTATGATATCCTGCAATTTTCTTTTCATTCGTACAACCTGCTTCCCGGGAATTTGTTTTTCATTGCTTTTTTTCCCGATTTCTCTATAATAATAAAGTATAAAACATTTTAGATTTTCTTGCAATGTCAAGGAGTTCAGACGTGTGCTCTTCCGATCTGAAATAAGAAAATGTGCTTTCTGTTCGGGAAAAACAACTATTTACATGTAACATTTTTCCAAGCAGATTTTTCAGGCAAATAAGGAAAAAATAAGAAACAGCAAGTTTTTATAACGGGAGATAAAGTTATGTTTGAATCATATAGAAATGTACTAAAAAGAGGCGGTTCGCATCTGGTCACATCACTCCGTGACGTCATCTTTGCAGTTCTGAGCGGAATTATACTGGGATTTGTCGGAACTGCTTTTTACTATGGAATGCAATTTGTCACACGCACAAGATTACAGCATCCATGGCTGATCTTTCTGCTGCCGGGAGCAGGTGCCGCCATCGTGGGATTGTACCAGCTGTTACATGACGAAAAGGACACGGGAACCAATCTGGTACTGTCCGCCATCCACTCCAACGAAAATATCCCACTGCGCATGGCACCGTTAATCTTTATTGCCACCCTGCTGACACATTTATTCGGCGGTTCCGCCGGTCGTGAGGGTGCTGCCCTGCAGCTTGGCGGAAGTATTGGAAATTCCCTTGGAAAACTTTTTCACTTTGATGAAAAAGACCAGCACATTATGATCATGTGTGGTATGAGTGCTGCTTTCTCCGCATTGTTTGGCACACCGCTGGCTGCTGCGATCTTTTCCATGGAAGTGGTCAGTGTCGGCATTATGCATTATTCCGCACTGCTGCCATGTGTCATCGCATCACTGACCGCTCACGGTGTGGCAGCCGTCTGTGGCATTACACCGGAAATCTTTCCGATCAGTTCTATTCCGGCATTTGCACCGAAAACCGCTCTGATCATCGGTGTATTTGCTGTGTTATGCGCGGTGGTCAGCATCTTATTTTGTACGATCCTGCACAATGCAGAACGTCTGTATAAACGATTTTTTAAAAATCCATATCTGCGGGTAATTATTGGCGGATGCATCGTCATTGCACTGACGCTGTTGGTGGGTGATCAGACCTATAACGGCACCGGTACATCCATGATCACCTTTTGTATGGCGGGAGACATTTCCTCCCTCGCCTTTTTGCTAAAGATCCTCTTTACAGCATTGACCCTTGGATGCGGTTACAAGGGCGGCGAGATCGTCCCTACTCTCTTTATCGGAGCAACCTTCGGAACCTTTTTTGCAACCGTTACGGGATGTTCCATTCCGCTGTGTGCCGCTGTTGGCATGGGCGCGGTATTCTGTGGAGTTACCAACAGTCCCATCACTTCCCTGCTGATCTGTTTTGAGCTGTTTGGATTTGAGGGAATGCCGTATTTTCTGATTGCGATCGCGCTGAGTTATATGTTGTCCGGATATTATGGACTGTATAGTAGTCAGAAAATTATTTATTCTAAGTATAAGACAGAATATATTAACCGAAAAACACATTAAGACAAAAAAAGCCGATGGAAGCGCACCTGCTCCCACCGGCTTTTTTCACATACCTTTTTCTATAACTGCTTTACATTTTCCTTACAGAATGCAATTCCATAATACAAAACATCATTTGGATCGTCATTTTTTTAACCATTTGCGTTTTTTACAAATTTAACAAAGAAAACTGATCTCCGGCATACTGCCGCAACCGTACCAGCAGTCTCTGATGTTCTTCCTTCTCCAGATGTGGATCTTCCTTCATCAACACCGATACCTCGTAAGATGCCTTACTCAGCACGTCTGCATCCTGAAATACATCTGCTAATTGGAACTGATAATCTCCACTCTGGCGAATACCAAAGAAATCACCCGGTCCACGCAGTTTCAGATCTTCCTGTGCAATATAGAAACCATCATTTGACTTATTCAGGATCTGCAGCCTCTTTGATTTTTCCGCCTGATTTTTGCCATGAATAAAAATACAATACGACTGCCACTGTCCACGCCCTACACGGCCGCGCAGCTGATGCAACTGGGCAAGACCAAACCGTTCTGCATTTTCTACCATCATCACCGTGGCATTGGGCACATTCACACCAACTTCCACAACGGTCGTGGAAACCAGCACCTGGATCCTGTTCTCACTGAACGCTTCCATGATCTCATTTTTTTCTTTCGGTTTCATCTTTCCGTGAAGAATCCCAACAGTAACAGAAGATGAAAGTTCATGGCGCAGCCGTTCGGCATAATCGATGACGTTTTCTCCGTCCATTCCCTCACTCTCTTCCACCATCGGACAGATCACATAAACCTGATGACCTTCCTGCACCTGTTTTTCGATAAAGCGGTAAGCCTTGTTCCGGTAATTCGTGTCCACAACACAATTTTTTATTGGCAGTCTCTGCGCAGGCAGTTCATCGATGATTGAGATATCCAGATCTCCATAAAGAATAATTCCGAGAGTTCGTGGAATCGGAGTAGCACTCATCAAAAGAAAATCTACCTTATCTCCCTTTGCCAGTAGTCTTCTTCGCTGTTCTACTCCAAAGCGATGCTGCTCATCGGCAACAACCATTCCCAAATCATAAAAATCCACCTGCTCTTGAAACAATGCATGCGTACCTACCAAAAGATCAATTTCATTCGTTTTCAAACGCTCCAATATGCTTGCCTTATCCTGTGCAGGCAAACTGCCATACAAACCCTCCACTACAATATCCATATTGATTAGTTTTTCTATATCTACAAAACTGTCCTCAAATCTCCGTCCTTCTTCTACCTGACGGACATCGATGTCCAGTTTTTTTCCTATTTTACTCTCAATCAGATTTCTGATTTCTTCTTTATGTTCTTCTGTTCCTACTACCCCGGCTCCTACTGCATCTGGCAATACGATCAGAAGTCTGTTTCCTTCTCCTGCGCTTAGCCTTGCCTGCTTCAGATAATTCCGCAGCATTGGCGATGCATCAGATGTGAGTTTACGGAAATCTTTTGCCACTTGTTTTACATCTTCATTCAGAGCTTCCGGAAGTTCCGGTTTTTTCTTCGCTTCCTGTTCTGCTTTCATGGCTACAATGTTCTTCTGTACTTCAACCATTCTTTCTTTGTCAAGATCATAGTACTTCATAGAAATAACATTAAAGATCCAGCCAATGACAGGCAGTCCAAATGCTAAGAACATAGTCATCCAGAATACTGCAGGTGTTGCCTTATCTCCCATCTGTGGCATCACGGTCTTATATCCGATCAGCGATACCATAAGAGCGGCAATGGTAGATGCCAGGGAGGAAATAATCTTATCAAGGAAAGAATACACACCGCCTACGGTACCCGGCATAAAATTGCCGGAACGCTCAAACTCATAATCACAAACATCAGCTCTCATAACACCACTTGCTGTAGAAAGGATCATCTTAAAACCGGTCAATCCAACATTAAGAACCAGATAAATGATCATTGGAACACCGAACTTACCAATGCTTGACATACCGGTTGGTCCTAAGATGGTACAGAATACAACCATCACAACAGACAAGCCGATACATGCCCATGACCAGACAGATGTTGCTTTCTTGGCTCCGAATTTTGCAACATACATACCGCCAATTGTCGCAAAGGCAATACCAATGATCGCCGTGATATTACCAAGCATAGTTGCTGCCTGATAGTTCGCGATCAGCACACCACTTAAGAGTGTCATAACGATAGACTGTCCGGCTGTGGTCTGTGCCAGTTTATCAGAAGCACCGGTAATGATCCACATCTGCATATTTCTGTTATCCTTGAGCAGATTCCACATATCCTTAAATCCGACCTTCTTTTCCTTACCATCATCACCAAAAGTCACACTGTTTAACACTTCCGGTTTGTCACATGGTGTCAGGCCGATGCATGCCAGAATCATAAATATAAAGGCAGCCGCAACATACCACACACATGCTTCACGCAGACAGGCTGCATTATACTGATTGTCATATTTTGGTAAAACTGCAAATGAAATAATGGTGTTAAATACCATTGGTACACAGTATGAATAAATGGTTCCGATCAGGTTCATGAAAGGACGCTGGGTCGGATCATTTGTGATCAGGTTGCCGACAGCTCCGGATGACATATTCATCATGGTATAACCAATGATATATACCACATAGATGCCGATGAACCATGCCACACCGGCTACACCTGTGTACTTGCCACTCATCCAGTCATACATCATGAAACATGCCAGTGCCATAACCGCCCATGCTGCGAATAGGAAGATTCGGATCTTTCCATGCTTTCCAGCCTTGATGCGGTCAAAAACAAATGCTACCAAAGGATCTGTGATACCATCAAAAATACGTGTTCCTGTAATAATAATTCCGGCAACCGCAACTGCGATTCCATAACCGGCATTGGCTATGTAGGATGCG
>OODE01001432.1_pt1 | contig 15294 bp, 13 predicted proteins | sample 1671771 | NCBI WGS metagenome assembly OODE01 (sample SAMN06348191, study PRJEB24527) | human gut metagenome | biome: human gut; feature: ankylosing spondylitis patient; material: feces | host: Homo sapiens | place: China | collected 2015-10 | reverse complement strand
CCCTGCCCAACATCTTCAACGAGATGCCCCTGGGCCAGCTGTGGGGCGCCCTGTTCTTTGTGTTCCTCTCTTTCGCGGCCCTGTCCACCGTCATCGCCGTGTTCGAGAATATCATTTCCTTCGCCATGGACATGTGGGGCTGGAGCCGGAAGAAGGCCGTGGCGGGGAATCTGATCGCCATCTTTCTGCTGTCTATGCCCTGCGTGCTGGGCTTTAACCTGTGGGCGGAATTCCAGCCCATGGGTCCGGGCAGCAACGTGTCTGACCTGGAGGACTTTATCATCTCCAACAACCTGCTGCCCCTGGGTTCCCTGGTCTATCTGCTGTTCTGCGTGAGCAAAAAGGGCTGGGGCTGGAAGAACTTCCTCAGCGAGGCCAACACCGGCAGCGGCCTGAAGTTCCCCACCGCCGTCCGCCTGTACGTTAGCTATATCCTACCCCTGATCGTCCTGTTCATCTTTGTGATGGGCTATTGGAACAAGTTTGTGGGCTAATATGGGTTTGACGAGAAAAATCCCGTCGGTTCAGCTGAACCGGCGGGATTTTTGCACATATTCCAAAAGTTTGTGGAAAGATTATACGAAATATACCAGGGGGTCCTCGGGGCGCTGGCCGGGCTCGACAGACTGAGCATAGAGGACCACGCCCTCGCCGTCGTACACGGCGGCCTGCTCCCAGCGGACTTCGGCGGTGACCTTGACCCACTCGCCCTTTTTCAGGCTCTTGGCCTTGTCATACTTGCACAGGAAGCCGAAGAAGCGGATGTCCTCGGCGCAGCAGGTCATGGCGTTGCGCCCGGGGACAAAGCAGCCCTTGGGCACACGCCCGCCCACCATGGCCTGGGCGGTGAAGGTGATGGTCTTGCCCACATAGCGGTCCGGGTGCTCCTGAATGTCCAGATACCAGATGCCATAGTCCGGGTCCTCCAGGTCGATGTGGGGACTTTCCAGGTCATAGGGGAGGATGTCCTCCACCTCCAGCTCGTCGCCGTTCTCGTCCTCAAAGGCCATCTGGCACATGCGGTTCACCGCCCGGATGGAGCGCTTCCAGCCGGACAGGGGCATGTCCTCCTTACAGCGGTTGAACAGGACCATGTCCGCCTCGGTCACCATGTCGATGATCATGGACTGCATGTTGCTGCGGTACATCTCGAAGGTGGTGCCGTCGATCACGTCGATGGCCTGGTACAGGCCCCAGTTCTTGGGCAGCTTCAGGTCCCGCAGGATCTGGATGGGCCACATGCCGTTATACTCCAGCAGCACCCGCTCGGGCTGATAGCGGCGGTCGATCTCCTCCAGGAAAGCGGTGTTCAGCTGGCTCTGGTCCTCAATGGGGATCAGGCGGCAGTTGCGCTCGGCCAGATACTGGGCGTTATACTCCACCTCGCCGTCCTCGCACATGAGCAGCACGGTGCGCTGGCCGTCGTTGAAATAGTCCATCTCCAGGGTGTCGATGAGCAGGGTGGTCTTGCCGCTGTCCAAAAACCCGGTGATGAGATACAGGGGGATACGGGGATCGTTATTCATGGCGCGTCACCTCAGGCCAGCAGGAACAGCTTCTCCAGCTGGTCCTCCTTCAGGTCAGAGCCAATGACGCACAGGCGGCCGGTGTAGTCGGCAGCGCCCTCCCGGATCTGGAACTCCTCGGGCACCAGGTCGAAGTGCAGCCAGGTCTGGCCGTCCTCGCAGGGCACCATGCCCTTGGCCCGGAGGATATAGCCATAGTCCTGGCCCATGGCCAGGGCGGACAGGGCCTCCTGCAGCTCCTCGCGGCTGTACTTGCGGGCGGTCTCCCGGCCCCAGGAGGTGAACACCTCGTCGGCGTCGTGGTCGTGGTGGTGATGGTCGTGGTCGCAGCAGCAGTCGCAGGTGCAGTCATCCCCGTGGTCGTGGTGATGATGCTCGTGCTCGTGGTCATGGTCATGATCGTGCTCGTCGTGGTCGTGGTCATGATGATGCTCGTGCTCATGGTCGTGCTCGTCGTGATCGTGCTCGTCATGGTCATGCTCGTGATCGTGATGGTGGTGATGATGCTCGTGGTCGTGGTGCTCGTGGGCGATCTCCTCCATCAGCTCCTCGGCCAGGGAGTGGCCGCCCTCCATGGCGGAGACGATCTGCGCGCCGGTCAGCTGGTCCCAGGGGGTGGTGAGGATGGCGGCCTTGGCGTTCTTCTCCCGCAGGAGACGGACGGCGGTGTCCAGCTTGGCCTGGTCCATGTTCTGGGTGCGGGAGAGGAGGATGGCGGAGGCGTGCTCCACCTGGTTGTTGAAGAACTCGCCGAAGTTCTTCATATACACCTTGGCCTTGGTGGCGTCCACCACGGTGACAAAACTGTGCAGGTGCAGGGCGGGGGTGGTCTTCTGCACGCCCTCCACGGCGGCGATCACGTCAGACAGCTTGCCCACGCCGGAGGGCTCGATGATGATGCGGTCGGGGGCATAGTCGTCCAGCACCTTCTTCAGGGCCGCGCCGAAGTCGCCCACCAGGGAGCAGCAGATGCAGCCGGAGTTCATCTCGGTGATCTCCACCCCGGCGTCCTTCAAAAAGCCGCCGTCGATGCCGATCTCGCCGAACTCGTTCTCGATGAGGACCACTTTCTCGCCCCGGAAGGCCTGGTCCAGCAGCTTTTTGATGAGGGTGGTCTTGCCGGCCCCCAAGAAGCCGGAGATAATGTCGATCTTGGTCATAGTTGTCATATCCTTTCTGAAATCACACGGCCCGCGCCCGCAGCGGGGGGACCGGAGGGGTCAAATAAAAGAGATGCTCACTGCCACAGCATGTGTAGGCTGTCCATCATGGCATACAGCATCCCGGCGGCAGTCTCCCGGGTGGCCAGGTCCTGGGGCTGGAGGTCGCCCACCAGAGCGCCCAGCTGGTCCATGATCCAGGCGGGCCTTTGGGCCCAGGGGGAGAAGTCCTGATAGTCGGCCAGGGAGATATCCGTCTTGCCGTTCAGCTCCTCCGCCGACATGCTGGCCCACACGGCCACCGAGGACAGGATGGTGGTCATCTGCTCATAGGTGATGGTGTCGTCCGGGCGGAAGGTCCCGTCCCCCATGCCGGAGACAAAGCCCCGGGCGGCCATGGCGGACACGGCCTTGTTATACCAGGCGTCGTCGGCCACGTCGGAGAAGGACAGGTTCTGTCCCTCGGGCAGGCCCAGCACATTGGCCAGCATGGCGCAGAACTCGGCCCGGGTGATGGGCGCTTCGGGGCGGAAGGTGCCGTCCTCATAGCCCTCCAGCAGGCCGAAGGTGCTCAGGGTGTCGATCTCGGTGGCGAAGGGGCTGTCCGCCGCGTCAGCAAAGGTGCGGGCGTGGAAGTCCAGCCCCAGGCTCTCGGCCAGCTTGGCGGGGGCCACGGCGTTCCAGCCGCTGTTGCGCTCCCCCTCGTACAGGGCGGCGGAGGGGGGCAGGGCCTCCAGCAGCTCGGTAAAGGCGGCTCGGTTGTCCCCGGACAGGGCCTCGTCCCGGCTGATATAGAAGGTCCAGCCCGCCAGCTCCAGCTTATAATAGCCCGCGTTGCGGCTGGGCTCCGGCTGGGCGAGGAGCATGGCGGCGGTCTTCGTATTCTCCTTGGACATCACCAGGGTGGGGATCACGCCCATCCACTGGTTGGTGGTGCCGTCGGGGGAGTAGAAGCGATAGACGGTGATCTTCATGGCATCCCCGTCGTCAAACAGCTTTTCGGTGTTGGAGCTGTTGTAGATCATCTGGGCGATGCCCTTGCCAAAGGTGGTCTGGCCGATGGCGATGCCAAAGCCCAGGTCCCGGGCGTCGGCGGAGAACAGCTCGGCCCCGCTGGCGGAGTAGTCACTGGTGAGGATGATGAGGGGCTTGTCCGTCAGGTCGGGGCAATATTGGGTGGTGCCCACAAAGCGATAGTTGCCGTTGGCGTCCCGGAAATAGACCATGATGTCGCTGCCCACAAACAGACCGGCGGACACGGCGGCGGCAGCGGCATCGCTGTCACCGCCGGGATTGCTGCGCAGGTCCATGATCCAGGCGGACACCTCCGGCTCCAGCTTGGTGAGGGCCTCTTCGATGGTGTCCCCGGTGGAGTCGCCAAAGCTGATGCACTCGATGACCCCGGCATTGCCCTCCTTGTCATAGGTGACGATGGGAATGACCACCGCCCGGCGCTGCATGGTGAAGTCCCGCACCTGGCCGTCGGAGCGGCGGATGGTCAGGGTGACGGTGGAACCCTCTTTCCCGGTGACGGCGCTGCGCACGTCGGTGGTGGCGGTCATCTCCACGCCGTCCACGGCGATGATCCGGTCACCGGCCTGAAGCCCGGCCTCCTTGGCGGGGGAGTTGGGCAGGATGGACAGGACCAGAAAGCCGTCGTCATAGGCGGTCTGCACCGTGATGCCCACGCCCACCAGGGTCTCGCCGTTGACGGAGTCGGTGAACTGCTGATACTGCTCGGCGGTCATGTAATAGGTGTAGGGGTCGCCCAGGGCCTCCAGGATCTCGTCCAGGGAGTCCAGAGACAGGATGCTCTCAGGGATCTGGTCCACATAGTGGTCCCGCAGCAGCTGCCGGGCCTCGTCCAGGGTGAGGGCGGCGGCGGGGGCGGCGGACAGGGAGAAGGTGAGGCTGAGAGCCAGCAGGGCGGACAGAAGTTTACGTTTCATGGCGTTCTCCTTATTGACACACGCCGGATGCCGAAACGGCACCCGGCGTGTGAAACATGATTACAGCTTGGTGGCGCGGTGGGTGATCTCGTGGCGCTTGGGGCCGGTGGAGACCAGGGTGATGGGGTGGCCGATGTGGGCCTCCAAAAAGTCAACGTACTTCTTGGCGTTCTCGGGCAGGGCGTTATAGTCGGTGCAGCCCCGGATGTCGCACTTCCAGCCGGGCAGCTTTTCGAACACGGGCTTGGCCCGCATCAGATCGGGGGTGGTGGGGAACTTGTCGGTGATCTTGCCGTCGATGTCATAGCCCACGCACACGGGGATCTCGTCCAGATAGCCCAGCACGTCCAGACAGGTCAGGGCCACCTGGGTGGCACCCTGGACCATGCAGCCATACTTGGTGGCCACGGCGTCGAACCAGCCCACGCGGCGGGGACGGCCGGTGGTGGCGCCGAACTCACCCTTGTCGCCGCCCCGGCGGCGCAGCTCGTCCCCGGCGTCCCCCAGGACCTCGCTGACGAAGGGCTCGGTGTGGGAGCCCACGGAGGAGGAATAGGCCTTGGTGACGCAGATCACGTCCTCCATGGCGGTGGGGGGCACAGGCGCGCCCACGCAGCCGAAGCCAGCCAGGGTGTGGGAGGAGGTGGTCATGGGGAAGATGCCCAGGTCGGGGTCCTTCATAGAGCCCAGCTGGCCCTCCAGCAGGATGGTCTTGTTCTGGGCCAGGGCCTCGTGGATAAAGGTGACCACGTCGCCCACATAGGGGCGCAGCTGCTCCCGCAGGGCCAGCAGCTGGTCCATCAGCTCGTCCACGTTCAGGGCGGGCTTGTGATACAGGTGCTCAAACAGCACGTTCTTCAGGGTGACGGCGGCGGTGAGACGCTCCCGCAGCCGGTCCTCGTGGAACAGGTCGCACACCTGGATGCCGATCTTGGCGTATTTGTCGGAGTAGAAGGGGGCGATGCCGCTCTTGGTGGAGCCGAAGGCCTTGCCAGCCAGGCGCTCCTCCTCATAGCTGTCCTGAAGCACGTGATAGGGCATCAGCAGCTGGGCCCGCTCAGACACGATCAGGTTGGGGGCGGGCACGCCCTGGTCGGTGATAGACTTCAGCTCGGCCACCAGCTTGGCCGCGTCCAGGGCCACGCCGTTGCCGATGATGTTGGTGATGTGGGGATAAAAAGCGCCGGAGGGGAGGATGTGCAGAGCAAAGCGGCCATAATCGTTGATGATGGTGTGGCCCGCGTTGGCTCCGCCCTGAAAGCGGATGACCACGTCGGACTGCTCGGCCAGCATATCCGTGATCTTGCCCTTGCCCTCGTCGCCCCAGTTGGCGCCCACAATAGCTTTTACCATATATGTTACCTCCGTAGACCGGGATTCGCAACCGCTGTGCGGATTTGCCTTATCCGGCGCATAACGCAACGCATACATTATACTGCGTTTTTCCTATGCTGACAAGGGGACAGCCCATAGAAAAAACGTAGAAAATCCTGCTTTTCCAAAGGCCGACGGTCATTTGGAGAAGCGGCGGCGATAGCCGCACCGGCGGCACAGCTCCTCGGCGGTCCGGCCCTGGGAGAAGCCGTTGTAAATAGCCCGGGCCCGGGGGGAGGACAGGATGTCCTCCAGGCTGCCGTCATACAGGTTCCCCAGGGGGATGTCCCCCTCGTGGTCCAGGCAGCAGGGGACCACCGTGCCGTCCCACAGCACGCCGACGTGGTCCCGCAGGCCCTGGCAGAAGCCGGACTGTCCCTGGTCGTCGGCGTTCAGGTCGGGCCACTCGAACCGCTCCCCCCACTCCAGATAGACCCGGGGGGCCAGGGTGGTGCCCTGCCAGCCCTCCTTCCAGGGCCGGGGGAAGGTCTCCTCCAGGCGGCGGAGGATCTGTTCGTTGCAGGAATTGGCCCCCTGGGTGGTCTCGCCATCTAAATTCCACAGCCGCAGGGCGCACCGCTTGCCCGCCTGGGCGGCCTGCCGGGCAAAGGCGATGCAGCCGTCCAGATAGGGCAGCAGCTGGCCCTGGCCCTCGTTCCCCTCGAAGGAGTGGAGGGAGACGCTGACCTTCCGCACCGCCGGGCTCTGGCACAGCAAACTGGCCCGCTGGGGGAGCAGGGTGCCGTTGGTGGTGAGATTCACCTGAAAGCCCAGCCCGGCGGCGATGTCTAACAGCTTTGGCAGCTGGGGGTGGAGGAGCGGCTCCCCCATGAGATGGAGATAGAGATACTCCGTGTGGGGCCGCAGCTTTTGGGCTAAAACAGAAAAGTCCTCCGGGGACAGAAAGCCCTGGGGGCGGCGGGTGCCGGGACAGAAGTCGCAGCGCAGATTGCACACGTTGGTGATCTCCAGATAGACCTTTTTCAGCTGATACATGGGGCAGGCTCCTTTGGTTGAGTTGGTGGGAGAGAAGCGAAAGAGAGGACAAGCGCCGGGGCGCTTGCCCTCTCTGATTTGGCAGGGATTTACTTAGCCCTGGCCGTAATAGGCGTTTTTGCCGTGCTTGCGCAGATAGTGCTTGTCCAGCAGGACCTGCTGCATGGGGCCGTGGCCGGGGTTGAGCATCAGGGCGTGGTAGTTCATAAAGGCGACCTCCTCCATGACCACCGCGTTGTGGACGGCGTTCTCCGGGTCAGTGCCCCAGGAGAACACGCCGTGGCTGTGGACCAGCACGCCGGGGATGGACATGGGGTCCTTGCCCTGGAAGGTCTCGATGATGACGTTGCCCGTCTCCAGCTCATACTCCCCCCGGATCTCCTCCTCGGTCATCTTCCGGGTGCAGGGGATCTCGCCGTAGAAATAGTCCCCGTGGGTGGTGCCCATGGCCTCGATGCCCACGCCCGCCTGGGCGAAGCTGGTGGCCCAGCGGCTGTGGGTGTGGACCACGCCGCCAAGATCGGGGAAGGCCCGGTACAGGGCCAGGTGGGTGGGGGTGTCGGAGGAGGGCTTATAGCGGCCCTCCACTCGCTCGCCGGTCTTCAGGTCCAGCACCACCATGTCCTCGGCGGTCATGGTGTCATACTCCACGCCGGAGGGCTTGATGACCACCAGGCCCTTCTCCCGGTCAATGCCGGAGACGTTGCCCCAGGTGAAGGTGACCAGGTCATACTTGGGCAGCATCAGGTTGGCTGCGCATACTTTTTCTTTCAGTTCTTCCAGCATATCGCTCACTCCATTGTGTCCAGAATCTCGCTCATCTTGTCATGGGCGAAGCAGATGTCCTCTTTCCATTCCGGCTTGCCGGTGTCCCACATCTCGGTGACGAAGCGGCGCACCCCCAGCTGCCACCCCTTGCGGATGACGGCGGGGAAGTCCACGTGGCCGGTGAGGAAGGGAATCTCCCGGAACTTACCGGGGACGGTCTCCTTCAGGTGCATGGCAACTAAGTGGCCCCGGCCCGTCTCCAGGTCGTCCAGCACGCTGGTGCCGTATGTCTTAGCGGCGTTGGTCAGGTTGCCCACGTCGGGATAGACGCCCAGATAGGGGTTGTCGATGAGGTCGACATACTGCATGCTCTTGGCCACGGTGTTCATAAACTCGGTCTCCATGGTCTCAAAGCCCAGGACCACCCCGTGGACGGCGGCCATCTCCACCGCCTTTTTCAGATTTTCGGCAAAATCTTTTCGGGTCTGCTCAGACCCCTCCTCATAGTACACGTCATAGCCCGCCAGCTGGATGACCCGGATGCCCAGGTCGTCGGCCAGCTGAATGGCCTTTTCCATGATCTCCAGGCTGCGCTGGCGCACGGCGGGGTCGCTGGCCCCGAAGGGATACTTCCGGTGGCCGGACAGGCACATGCTGCGGATGGGCACGCCGATCTTCTGCATGGTCTCCCGCAGCTGGGCCCGCTCCTGGGCGGTCCACTCCAGCCGGGCCAGGCGGGCGTCGGACTCGTCGATGCTGATCTCCACAAAGTCATAGCCGCAGTCCCGGGCGCACTGGAGCTTCTCCTCCCAGTTCAGAGCGGAGGGCATGGCCTTTTCGTAGAGGCCGATGTGATATTTCTTGTTTCCCAAGGTGATCTCTCCCTGTCAGATTTTTTCCACTGCGGTCCGCTCCACATCCAGCCCCTTGTCATAGGCGGCCAGATAGCGGGCAAAGCCCTCCACCTCGGCGGGGTCGGGCTGGGCCGTGGTGATCTTGGCGTGGACAAAGACCCGCTGGCGCAGGAACTCCTCCAGGGGCAGCTGGTGCTCGTCCATAAAGGCGGCCAGCAGGGCGATGCCATAGGGGCCGCCCTCTCCGGCGGTCTCCATGCAGGTGATGGAGGCGTTGCAGGCGGCGGCCAGATAGCGCTGGGCCACGCCGGGGGTCTTGAAAATGCCGCCGTGGCCGGTCATGCTGTCGATCTTCACCTGCTCCTCGGCCAGGATGTCCATACCAAGGCGCATGGTGGCGATCTCCGCATAGACGCTGCTGCGCATGAAGTTGGCCAGGCTGAAATGGCTGTCCGGCTTGCGCACCACCAGGGGGCGGCCCGCGTCCAGGTGGGTGATGCCCTCGCCGGCCATGTAGTTATACACCAGCACGCCGCCGCAGTCGGCCTCCCCCTCCAGGCTCTTCTGATAGAGCTTGGTGAAGACCTCGCCCGCGGACACGTTGCAGCCGAACAGGCCCAGGGTCTCCCGCAGCAGACCGATCCAGGCGTTGATGTCAGAGGTGCAGTTGTTGCAGTGGACCATGGCCACGTCCTTGCCGGAGGGGGTTGTGACCACGTCGATCTCAGTATAGACCTTGCTCAGGGGTTTTTCCAGCACCACCATGGCAAAAATAGAAGTACCGGCGGACACGTTGCCCGTGCGGGGGGCCACGGCGTTGGTGGCCACCATGCCGGTGCCCGCGTCGCCCTCCGGGGGCGCGAAGGGCAGCCCCTCGGGCAGCAGGCCCTTCACCCAGGCGGAACCGGACGCCGTCAGGCGGCCTGCGTTCTGACCGGCCAGCAGCACCCGGGGCAGCACGTCCCGGATGTTCCAGGGCTGGTCCTGGGTGAGGGTCTCGAACTTTTTCAGCATCTCCTCGTTCCAGTCGCCGGTGGCGCTGTCGATGGGGAACATGCCGGAGGCCTCGCCCACGCCCACCACGTTTTCCCCGGTGAGCATATAGTGGACATAGGAGGACAGGGTGGTGATGTGGGCGATCTGGCCCACGTGGGGCTCACCGTTCAGAATGGCCTGATACAGGTGGGCGATGCTCCACCGCTGGGGCACGTTGAACTGGAACAGCTGGGTGAGCTGCTCCGCCGCGTCGGCGGTGATGGTGTTCTGCCAGGTGCGGAAGGGCACCAGCAGGTTCCAGTCCTTGTCAAAGGCCAGATAGCCGTGCATCATGCCGGAGATGCCGGCGGCGGCCAGGCCTTCCCGGTCCTTCAGCTGGCTGAGTACCTGGCACAGGCCCTCCCGGGCGTCCGCCAGGTCATAGGTCCAGATGCCGTGGTCATAGGTGCTCTCCCACTCAAAGTCCCCGGACTCCACGGGGGCAAAGCTCTCGTCGATGACCACGCCCTTGATGCGGGTGGAGCCCAGCTCCACGCCTAAATATTTTTTCACAGTCGTTTCCTCCCTTGTTGGGGATTTTAAGCCCGTATGTTAAGCAGGGTCCTGGACGATGTCCAGAAACTCTGCCTGGAGCAGGCCGTTGGAGCAGCAGATGTCGCTGTTGAAGGGCAGCTTTGGGTCCTGCCCGGCGCAGTCGGACAGCTTGCCCCCGGCCTCGTGCAGGATGACGCTCCCGGCGGCGTAGTCCCAGGGCTTCAGGTTATACTCCACATAGCAGTCGGCCCGTCCGCAGGCCACCCAGCACAGGTCCAGCTCCGCGCTGCCCAGGCGGCGGATGTCGGCGCTGCGCTGGAAGATGCGCTTGACCATGTCGAACACCCGGTCCGTCTTCTCCCGCTCATAGGGGGAGGTGCCCACGATGACCAGGGCCTTTTCCATCTCGCTCATGTCGCTGACGTGGATGGGCTGGCCGTTGAGATAGGCCCCCTTGCCCAGCTCGGCCACGAAGGTCTCCTCCCGGAAGGGGTTATAGCAGCAGCCGAACACCAGCTTCTCCCCGTCCCACAGGGCCAGGGCTACGCAGCTCTGGTGGCAGTCGTGGATCAGGTTGGTGGTGCCGTCGATGGGGTCTAAGATCCAATAGGGCCGGGTGGGGTCCACGTGCTGCATGTGGTTCTCCTCGGCAAAGAACTGGACGTCGGGATACAGCTCGTGGAGCTTGGTCTGCATATAGGTCTGGACCTCATAGTCCACGGCGGTGGCAAAATCAGACCGGCCCTTCTGGGTGATGTCCTCGGCCTTGTGCCGGTCCAGCACCAGGGCGCGGGTGGAGTGGATCAGGTCGATGACGGCCTGATATTGAAGATCTTGATACAAAAGAAATCCCTCTTTGCTTATTTTCAAAATGGGTCGGCCCATATCAGGCCGAAATGGGACAAAATCTGCAAGAGGTCCGGGAGACCGGGACCCCTTGCAGATTTGTCAGACGTATTTACTCCTTGAACAGGCCAAGGAAGATCGCGATGATGTTCCAGATGGAGCCCCAGATCTGCCAGGCCAGGACAAGCAGGATGACTACGGATAAAATGGTCGCAAAAGTCGTCATAACACTTGCTCCTTACTTCTCTTTGATGCGCGCGCCGGTCTCCAGGTCGAACAGGTGGGTCTTGTCGCCCCGGACCTCCAGCTTGATGACGTCTCCGGCGTGATAGCGGGTCTCGTCAGAGGTGATGAGCATCAGCAGAGACTCGCCCACGCTGATACCGATGCGCCGCTCGTCGCCCAGATTCTCGAAGGTGGTGATCTTCTCGGGGGTGCCCTGAGAGTCCGCGCCGCCCACCAGCACGTCCATGGGCCGCACGCCCATCTTGCACCGGAAGCCGTCGCTGACCACGCTGTAATACCGCTTGGGCACGGCGATCTTCAGGTCGCTGTCCTTAAAGGTGAAGAAGAAGTCGTTGTCGATCTTCACGGTGGTGGTCTCCAGAATGTTCATGGGGGGGTCGCCGATGAAGGAGGCCACGAACTCGTTCACGGGGTCGTCATACACCTCGGCGGGGGTGCCGTACTGCTGGAGCACGCCGAAGTTGATGACGGCGATCTTGTCGGCCAGGGACATGGCCTCCAGCTGATCGTGGGTGACGTAGACGGTGGTGCACTTGATCTTGTGGATCAGGCGCTTGATCTCGGTACGCATGGCCTGGCGGGCCTTGCCGTCCAGGTGGGACAGAGGCTCGTCCATCAGCAGCAGCTCGGGCTCGCGGATGATGGCGCGGGCGATGTTCACACGCTGCTTCTGGCCGCCGGAGAGCTTGACGGGCATCTTGTCCAGCAGGTCGTCGATCTGCATCAGGGGGGCGATCTCCCGCACCCGGCGGTCGATCTCCGCCTTGTCCACGCCCTTGGCCCGCAGGTTGAAGGCCACGTTGTCATACACGGTCAGGGGGGGATACATGGCGTAGTCCTCAAAGGCCAGGCCGATGTGGCGGTCCTTGGGGTGCAGGTCGTTCACCCGGCGGTCCCCGATGTAGATGTCGCCGTCGGTGATGTCCTCCAGACCGGCGATCATCCGCAGGGTGGTGGTCTTGCCGCAGCCGGAGGGGCCCAGGAAGGCCACAAACTCGCCCTGCTCACACTCCAGGTTCAGGTCCTTTACGGCGAAATCGTTCACCGTCTTTTTCTTCTTGCCGCTGTTTTCATATCTCTTGTAGAGATGGCTTAACGTCAAACCAGCCATAACTTACGCCTCCTCGTTGGCCAGGGCGCGGTAATCCGCCTCGGCATAGCGCCCGACAAAGTTCTCGCTCTGTCCGTCAAAGAACATGGCGTGGCCCACGTCGGGCTTGACATAGACCGCCTGGTCGATGTCCACGTGCAGGCCGTTGGGCGCGATCATCCGCACCTGATAGCCGCCGCACTCGGCCACGATGACCGACTTGTTGCCGATGCTCTCATAGCTGTAGACGGTGGCCTTGAAATAGCCCTCGGCAGGCTCGAAGCGATAGGCGATGTTCTGGGGCCGCAGACCCATCTCCAGAGAGACCTCGCCCAGCTGGTCCAGCTTGGCGAACAGGGGGGCATCCTCGGGCATGGGGAGGGCCACCTCCTGGCCCAGGACGTTGATGACGAACTGGCGCTGACTGCCGTTTACCATCATCTTACCGGCGATGATGTTGATCTGGGGCTCGCCCATCAGCTGGGCCACGAACTTGTTGCAGGGCAGGTAATAGATCTCGTCGCCGGAGCCCACCTGCACGATGCGGCCCTCCTTGACAATGGCGATGCGGTCGCCCAGGGCCATGGCCTCCAAAAAGTCGTGGGTCACGTAGATACAGGTGGAGCCCAGATCGGCCTGGATTTTCTTCAGCTCGGTGCGCATGGAGTTGCGCAGCTTGGCATCCAGGTGGGCCAGGGGCTCGTCCATCAGGAACACGTTGGGGTTGCGCACCAGGCTGCGGCCCATGGCCACACGCTGCTTCTGACCGTTGGACAGCTGGCTGGGCAGACGCTCCAGCAGGTTCTCCATCTTCATGATCTTGGCGGCCTTGTACACCTTTTCCTTGATGGTGGCCTCGTCGGTCTTATAGAGATTGCTGCGCAGGGCTGCGGCCATGTTGTCATACACGGTCATCTGGGGGTACAGGGCGTAGTTCTCAAAGGTCATGGCCACGTTCCGGTGGGCGGGGTCCACCAGGTTCATGATCTCCCCGTCGAACTTTATCAGGCCCTCCTCGGGCAGCGTGATGCCGGCGATGCAGTTGAGCATGGTGGTCTTGCCTGCACCGGCGGGCCCGAACAGCACGAAGAACTCGTTGTCCTTCACGTCGATGGTCACGCCGTCCAGGGCGGTCACCTTGCCGAACTTCTTCTTCACATTTTCCAGTTGAATTCTTGCCATAATCGCACCTTATCCCTTCACAGCGCCGAAGCTCAGGCCGCGCACCAGATGCTTCTGGATGCAGAGCGCGAACACGATAGCGGGTATTGCGGACACGGTAGCCGCCACGGCCAGCTGGCCATAGTGGGCGGTGTCGGTGCCCAGATACTTGGTGATGGCCACGGTGATGGGCTGCACCTTGGAACTGGCCAGGATCAGGGGGAAGGTGAAGCTGTTCCAGGCGAAGATGAAGGACAGCAGGGCAGCGGCCACGATGCCGGGCTTGACCAGGGGCATCAGCATCTTGAAGAAGATCTGATACCAGGTGTAGCCGTCCACCTGGGCGGCATACTCGATCTCCACGGAGATGTCCTCGAAATAACCCCGGACCACCCAGATGAGCAGGGGCATACAGATGAGCTGATACACCCAGATGAGACCCAGATAGGTATCATAGAGGCCGATCTTCTGATAGATCATGAACAGGGGCAGCACCACCAGGATCTCGGGGGCGAACTTGAAGGACAGGATCTGGAAGGCCAGGTCCTCTTTGCGGTTGAAGTTATACCGGGCCAGGGCATAGGCGGCGGGGATACCCACCACCACAGACACCAGCACGGAGCCGCCGGCCACGATCAGGCTGTCCTTCATGTACTGCACGTAGTTAGACTCCAGCAGCACCGCGGCGTAGTTGCTCAGGGTGGGGTGGAACAGGAAGGTGGTGGTGAACACCTCGGTGTCCGACTTGAAGGAGATGAGCAGCATCCAGATCAGGGGGAAGATGGCGAAGACCGCATAGACCAGCAGCAGGAAGTTCATCACGATCCGCGAAAGACGGAATTTCTGCGTTTTCATTTTGACATTCCCTCCTTACTCGTCCAGACCGGCGGCCTGCTTCTGGGCGGCCCGCTGACGTTTTACGATCTCCTTGGCCACCACGTTGATGATAAGCCACAAAATCAGGATATAGGGCAGGGCCGCGCCGAACTTTTGGAATTTGAAGCCCTGCTGATAGGCGGTCAGGGACAGGGACATCAGTGCGTCGCCGGGGCCGCCCTTGGTCAGGGCGTAGATAACGGCGTACTCCTGCAGGGCCGCCATCAGACGGAACAGCAGGGCGATGTACAGGCTGGGCCGCAGCATGGGCAGGGTCAGGTTACGGAAGTTGAACCAGTTGCTGCCGCCGTCGATCTTGGCGGACTCGAAGGGGGACTTGGGCAGGGACTGCAGACCAGCCAGCACCAGCAGAATGACGAAGGCGGTGTTCACCCACACGTCGATGAGGACCACGGTCATCATGGCCGTCTTGGGGCTGGAAGCCCAGGGGAAATTATACACATTGAAAACGTTCAACAGCTTCTCCACGATGCCGGCGGAGCTGTTCAACATCAGTTGCCAAACGATAGTTGCGGTGACGGGAGCCACCATCAGGGGGAAGATCAGCACCACCCGCATGATCTTGGAGAAGCGGTTGTTCAGGCTGTTGAGCAGCATGGCAACGCCCATGCCAAGAGCCATCTCCACCACGGTGGAGGCGACACCATAGAGCAGCGTGACCCAAATGGCCTTCCAGGTGCTGCCGGAGGAGAGCACGTTCACCCAGTTGGTCAGACCAATAAACTTGTGAGTGGGCAGTTTGAAGGAGAAATTGGTCAGGGAGTACCAGATGGCCATAACGAAGGGGACCATGATACCGATGGTGATGATGAGGGAGGGAGCGACGATCAGATAAGGTCTGACCCGCGTTTTAAAGGGCACCCGGTTTAGATCCGGGGGCTTTTTTTTTTTTGTTTT
>OODE01001409.1_pt1 | contig 15447 bp, 10 predicted proteins | sample 1671771 | NCBI WGS metagenome assembly OODE01 (sample SAMN06348191, study PRJEB24527) | human gut metagenome | biome: human gut; feature: ankylosing spondylitis patient; material: feces | host: Homo sapiens | place: China | collected 2015-10 | reverse complement strand
GCTAATAATGCCTATTTTGTGTTATTTGCGAAATCTGTAACTCTAAATGGAGGGCGTTTTTCATGAAGTGCAAGGAAGGGCTCGAAATATAAAGAGCAGGATAGGTAAAATATACAATTCTTCATGTTGGCACTTCTTTCAGCAATCAATGTCTTTCCTTTATAAGCATGTATCTCTTTTAAATCACCATATATGGTGAAAAGCATGATAGTATGCTTTAATACTATGCTATTTATGTGCAAATTCACTGTATATGGTGAATTTACTTGTTTTTATACTAAAAAGATTCTATCTTTGTGAGAAAGTTTCTATATATGGTGAATTATGGATTTAATAGAGATAGGAAAACATATTCGCGAAAGGCGTAAGGAGTTGGGGTTGGATCAGTCTACGTTGGCCACTCTTGCAGGAATAGGGATTAACGCTTTGGTCCGCTTGGAACGTGGAAGTGGTAATCCCCGCTTCGATGTTCTTTTTAATGTCCTGAAAACTTTAGGACTTAGTATTCATATTCAATAATAGACACACATATGAGTCGATCTGCCAAAGTCTATATAAAAGGTATTTATGCCGGTCTGTTAACAGAAATAGATCGTGAACACTATTCATTCTGTTATGATACGGACTATTATAATAATCCACAACTCCCAGCTGTCTCACTGACCATGCCCAAGACACAGCAGGAATATACCTCTTCCTATCTTTTCCCTGTCTTTTTTAATATGACATCTGAAGGGGATAATCGGATTATTCAAGCTAGAAACCTGCATATTGATGAAGAGGATGATTTTGGTATTCTTCTGGCTACTGCCCATACAGATACAATCGGAGCAATAACAATTAAAAAAATGTGATAATGGAAACTGATATTCATATTTGTCCCTCACTTTTACGGGAGACTGGTGGAGAAAGCGGATATTCACCCAAAGCCTTGAAGCAGCTTTCTGATGGGAAAAATATATCTTGTGAATTACCTTACAGGCATTTTGACGATAATGTCGGTATTGATCTCTTCAATAACAATAGCAAACGCATATCCGTTTCTGGAGTCCAGATTAAGTATTCTTTAGTTGCCGATGACGGGATATTGCGATTGACCAAAGAGGGAGAACAGGGCGAATTCATATTAAAGCCTGTTCCCAATAATCTCCGTAACAAGGAGTTTTGTCCTGCCAACGAACATTTGACAATGCAGATAGCTGCGCAAGTATATGGGATTCCGACAGCTCCTAATGGATTATGCTTTTTTCAGGACGGAACCCCTGCTTATTTTGTACGACGTTTTGATTTGTCGGAGAAAGGAAAGTTACAAAAGGAGGATTTTGCTTCTTTAGCCGGGCTTACCAGGAAAAATGGAGGTTCCGATTATAAATATGACAATCTGGCCTATGAAGAGTTTGCAAGAATTATAGATAAATACAGCTCTGTCCCCCAAGTGGATAAATTGCGTTTTTTTGAACTTATCTTGTTCAACTTTGTCTATTCTAACGGCGATGCCCATTTAAAGAACTTTTCTTTATTGGAAGAGAAGAAAGGAAGATTCCGCCTATCTCCTGCTTACGATTTATTGAATACTCATCTCCATATAAACGATGGTATCTTTGCCATGAGCAAAGGTTTGTTTGTTAATCCTGAACCGGATTATTTCGGTGGTGCATCGGCGGTTACTGGGAAGACTTTTTATCACTTTGGCTTAAAAATAGGTCTACCCGAGCGTTTGGTAAACTCTTGTCTCGAAAAATATAGTAAGATATATGAATTGACTGATCAACTGATTGAACATTCTTTTCTCTCTAAAGAATTGAAAAAGCAATATAGACTTATGTATAAGTCAAGAGTCGGGAGCTATCTTAGTGTTATTGAGTAATAATGTGCACATTATTACTCTTTTTTTATATTAAGATGAACAAGATCCCCAAAAAGATTTGTCTAACATAAGAATCTGTTCTTTTTGTCATTCTTCTTTTCTGTTCCGATAATTGGCCGGTGATGTTCCCAAATGCGCTTTTACGTATTTCCCGAAAAAGGACTGATTGGGGAAGTTGAACTCTTCGGCAATTTCCTTGATAGACTTTTCCGAACGTTTTAATCGGTATTTGATATGCTCCACGGTAGTTTCGTTAATCAAATCCAACGGAGTCCTGCCACATGCCTGCTTGATGACTTTCGAGAAATGCTTCGGAGTATAACAAAGCTCGTTGGCAAAATAACTCACCGAACGGTGCATACCCTTGTCCTTCGATAACAGTTCCATGAACTTCCGCAAAATGTAATTCACCTGTTTGATGCCTTCTTTCGAACCTTCCATGTTGCCGGAAGCTTCGATTTCCTTATGAAGCTGCCCCATCATTTCGCAAAAGATAGCGGAGAAGAGATGTTGTATCACTTCTTTGTGGTAACAATGAGGCTCATCGTTTATTTTCGCTATAATTAAATCCCGGTAGAATCCGAAGACTGTTTGATCCTCCCCGTTGTCAACCGACTTCACCGGATTGTTGTGGATATGAATGGCAGTATTCCACGTTTCCTTTTCCATTTTAATAATACGTTGCAGGAAACGGGTAGAGAATCCGGCAAGCCTGACTTTATATTTAGGACTAAGCATCGTATGACTGATAATCGTGTTGGGCAGACCGAGCAGCAGCTCGCCCGCCTGCAACTTGTAGGTCCGGTAGTTGACGTCCAGCTGGATGCACCCTTCTATGCAAACCGCGATGAGAAAACAATTCAGTTTGATTGTATCATTACTATAAGGAGTCCCCTCCAGACTGTTGACTATCGCAAAGTCATCATCTATATAATCAAGGACGTGCTGACTGTCCTTAAAATCCTCTATATCCACCGTAATAATGTTCTCTTTTTCCATGTTCTTTCCTTTTTTACTTTTTGCAAAGTTGGTGAATAATCGGGAAAACAGAATGTCCCATACTTCTTCAGATTTGTTTGATATGTCGTTTATTGCCAAATAGTTAGCTGTAATAAACGTAAATGGCGAGAATGGGACATTTATGGAGGGAAATTGGTCACTGTTGCCTTGTTCTTTTCTCCTACTTTTGTCCAGGATTTAACAAAAGACCAAAAGAGAAAGTATGATTACAGTAAGCAAAAAATGGATACGGCTGATAGGGATTGTCGGTTGTACAGTGTGGATGGCATCTTGCAAGCAGGCATCGGATGCGGGAGTGAAATCTTCTTCTTATGCAGTAATGCAGATAGAAGCGGTGGATAAGGAATTTTCTTCTTCCTATTCGGCGAGCATACGTGGGCGACAGGATATTGATATTTATCCGCAGGTGTCGGGAACGATTGAGAAACTCTGTGTGACCGAAGGACAGAAAGTACGCCGGGGACAATTACTCTTCGTTATCGACCAGGTTCCTTACAAGGCTGCACTGAAAACTGCCACTGCCAATGTAGAAGCAGCACGTGCCGGGCTGGGTACCGCCGAACTGACTTACAAGAGCAACAAAGAACTGTATGCACAGAAAGTTGTTTCCGAATTTAGTCTGAAAACAGCCGAGAACACTTATCTCACTGCCAAGGCACAACTCTCACAGGCCGAAGCCCAGGAAATCAGTGCCCGCAACAACCTTTCTTATACCGAGGTGAAAAGTCCCAGTGACGGAGTAGTAGGCGCATTGCCTTATCGCGTGGGTGCATTGGTAGGTGCTAATATGCCTTATCCGCTTACCACAGTCAGCGACAACTCGGATATGTATGTCTATTTTTCCATGACCGAGAATCAGTTGCTTGCCCTTACCCGCCAGTATGGTGATATGGATGAGGCATTGAAGAATATGCCGGAAGTGGAATTGCACTTGAACGACAATTCGGTTTATGATAAGAAAGGTGTCATTGAATCCATCAGCGGAGTCATCGACCGCCAGACGGGTACTGTCGTAGCACGTGTGGTGTTCCCCAACGAATCACGGTTGCTTCATAGCGGAGCATCGGGCACGGTAGTAGTGCCGAGTATCTATAAAGACTGTATTGCCATTCCGCAGACGGCTACCGTGCGGATGCAGGACAAGACTATTGTATATAAGGTAGTGGACGGTAAGGCTGTCTCTACCCTGATAACTGTGGCCGGTATCAATGACGGACGCGAATATGTAGTGTTGAGCGGACTGAAAGCCGGTGATGAAATTGTATCGGAAGGCGCCGGACTGGTGCGCGAAGGCACGCAAGTTAAATAAGAAGGAGACTGATTATGAAAGGAAATATGTTTATAAAGAGGCCGGTGATGGCAATCTCCATTTCCGTATTGATTCTGGCTATCGGGCTTATTTCACTCTTCACGTTGCCCGTGGAGCAATATCCCGATATTGCACCTCCGACGGTATATGTGACTGCCAGCTATACCGGTGCTGATGCCGAGGCAGTGATGAACAGTGTCATCATGCCCCTGGAAGAGAGTATCAACGGTGTGGAAGACATGATGTATATCAGTTCGAGTGCCTCCAATGCAGGTTTGGCTATTATTCAGGTTTACTTCAAACAGGGCACAGACCCCGATATGGCAGCAGTCAACGTACAGAACCGTGTAGCTAAGGCGCAGGGATTACTTCCGGCCGAAGTGACGAAAGTCGGTGTAAGCACGATGAAGCGCCAGACCAGTTTCTTGCAGATCGGTGCTTTGGTCTGCACTGATGGCCGTTATGACCAGACTTTCCTGGCCAATTACTTGGACATCAATGTTATTCCCCAGATAAAACGTATTGAGGGAGTGGGAGACGTCATGGAGCTGGGTGATACGTATAGTATGCGTATCTGGCTGAAACCGGAACGGATGGCACAATACGGGCTGGTACCGTCGGACATCACCGCTGTACTGGGTGAGCAGAATATTGAAGCTCCTACCGGTTCGCTGGGTGAGAGTTCGCAGAACGTTTTCCAGTTTACGATGAAATATCGCGGACGCCTGAAGAGCGTGGAGGAATTTCAGAATACGGTTGTCCGTTCGCGTGAGGACGGATCGATACTCCGCTTGAAAGATGTGGCGGAAGTAGAGCTGGGCACTATGACATATAGTTTCCGTAGTGAGATGGACAGTCAGCCTGCCGTTCTCTATATGATTTTCCAGACAGCCGGTTCCAATGCTACCGCTGTTAATAAAGAGATTACCGCGCAGATAGAGCGGATGGAGAAAAATCTGCCGGAAGGAACGGAGTTCGTCACGATGATGAGTTCCAATGACTTCCTTTTCGCTTCCATACATAATGTGGTGGAGACGCTGATTATTGCCATCATTCTGGTCATCCTCGTGGTCTATTTCTTCTTGCAGGATCTGAAGAGTACGCTGATTCCCTCCATCTCTATCATTGTGTCGTTGGTGGGTACGTTTGCCTGTCTGGTGGCTGCGGGTTTCAGCCTGAACATCCTGACACTGTTTGCATTGGTGCTTGCCATCGGTACGGTGGTGGATGATGCCATTGTGGTGGTGGAGGCCGTGCAATCCAAGTTCGATGCCGGATATAAGTCTGCCTATCTTGCCACGAAAGACGCAATGGGCGACGTGACGATGGCTATTGTCTCCTGTACCTGTGTATTTATGGCTGTATTTATTCCTGTAACCTTCATGGGAGGTACTTCGGGCGTGTTCTATACACAATTCGGTATCACGATGGCAACTGCCGTAGGTATTTCGATGATTTCGGCTTTGACGCTCTGTCCCGCTTTGTGCGCCATCATGATGCGTCCGTCGGACGGAACCAAGAGCGCCAAGAGCATCAACGGACGGGTACGTGCAGCTTACAATGCTTCGTTCAATGCCGTATTGGGTAAATATAAGAGAGGTGTGATGTTCTTCATCCGCCATCGCTGGATGGTGTGGACTTCACTGGCTTTTGCCGTTGCCTTGCTGGTTTACCTGATGAGTACCACTAAAACGGGACTTGTGCCGCAGGAAGACCAAGGTGTCATTATGGTGAATGTCAGCATTTCACCGGGAAGTACGCTCGAAGAAACCACGAAAGTGATGGACCGCTTGGAAAATATCCTGAAAGATACGCCCGAAATAGAACACTACGCCCGCGTAGCAGGATACGGACTGATATCCGGTCAGGGAACTTCGTACGGTACGATGATTATCCGCCTGAAAGACTGGAGCGAACGAAAGGGCAAGGAGCATAGCTCGGATGCTGTGGTGTCACGCCTCAACGGACAATTCCAGGCGATAAAGGAAGCGCAGGTATTCAGCTTCCAGCCTGCCATGATTCCGGGTTACGGTATGGGTAACTCCCTCGAACTGAACCTTCAGGACATGACGGGTGGAGATTTGGCTACGTTCTATGAAGCGGCTATACAGTTCCTCGGTGCTTTGAACCAGCGTCCGGAGGTAGCAATGGCTTATACCTCTTATGCTATCAACTTCCCGCAGATATCGGTGGAAGTGGATGCTGCCAAATGTAAGCGTGCAGGAATTTCGCCGAGTGCGGTGCTCGATGCGGTGGGCAGTTATTGTGGTGGCGCGTATATCTCCAACTATAACCAGTATGGTAAAGTATATCGTGTGATGATGCAGGCTTCGCCTGAATACCGCCTCGACGAGCAGGCATTGAATAATATGTTTGTACGCAATGGTACGCAGATGGCTCCGGTGAGCCAGTTCGTGACGCTGAAACAAGTGCTGGGACCGGAAACGGCCAACCGTTTCAATCTTTACAGCACCATCACCGCCAATGTGAATCCTGCCGACGGTTACTCCTCCGGCGAGGTGCAGAAAGTGATTGAAGAAGTGGCTGCGCAATCTTTGCCGGCAGGCTACGGATATGAATATGGTGGTATGGCACGCGAAGAAGCAAGTAGCGGTGGTGCGCAGACGGTTTTCATTTACGCCATCTGTATCTTCCTTATCTATCTGATTCTGGCCTGTCTTTACGAAAGTTTCCTCATACCGTTTGCCGTTATCTTCTCCGTGCCGTTCGGGCTGATGGGGTCGTTCCTTTTCGCCAAAATACTCGGGTTGGAGAATAATATCTATCTGCAGACGGGTGTGATTATGTTGATCGGTTTGCTGGCTAAGACGGCCATTCTGATTACGGAGTACGCCATAGAACGTCGCCGCAAGGGAATGGGTATTGTGGAGTCTGCCTACTCTGCCGCACAAGTCCGCTTGCGTCCTATCCTGATGACGGTGTTGACGATGATCTTCGGTATGCTTCCGCTGATGTTCTCTTCCGGTGCGGGTGCCAATGGCAATAGTTCGCTGGGTACGGGTGTTGTGGGCGGTATGGCTGTCGGGACACTGGCATTGCTCTTTGTCGTTCCGGTTTTCTACATCATCTTTGAGTTTTTGCAGGAGAAAATCCGCAAACCGATGGAAGAGGAACCAGATGTGCAGGTGCTTTTAGAGAAAGAAAAGAGTGAAGTTGAACGCGAACGTAAATAAATGAAAGAAAGAATGAAGAAGAATATCATCACATTAGTTGCCATCAGTCTGTCGTTGAGCGGTTGTGGCATCTATACCAAATACGAACCCGCCACTGTCGTTCCCGACGATCTTTACGGCGGGGAAGTGGTGACCGAAGACACTGCCGGTCTGGGTAATATGGACTGGCGGGAACTCTTCACCGATCCTTATCTGCAATCCCTCATCGAAGTGGGATTGCAGACCAATACCGATTATCAGTCCGCCCAGCTCCGTGTGGAAGAAGCACAGGCCGTACTTATGTCCGCCAAACTTGCTTTTCTGCCCGCTTTTGCTCTTGCTCCGCAGGGGACAGTGAGCAGTTTCGATACGCAGAAGGCTACGCAGGCTTATTCGTTGCCCGTTACTGCCAGTTGGGAGTTGGACGTTTTCGGGCGTATGCGCAACTCCAAGAAACAGGCGAAAGTGCTTTATGCTCAAAGCGAGGATTACCGTCAGGCAGTCCGTACGCAGTTGATAGCAGGTATCGCCAATACCTATTACACCCTGTTGATGCTGGACGAACAACTCGACATCTCCCGTCAGACGGAAGAGGCATGGAAAGAAACCGTTGCGTCCACCCGTGCATTAATGAATGCCGGATTGGCAAACGAATCGGCTGTGTCGCAGATGGAGGCGGCCTATTATCAGGTGCAGGGTTCGGTCCTCGATTTGCAGCAGCAGATCAATCAGGTGGAGAACAGTCTTGCCTTATTATTGGCGGAGACGCCACGCAACTATGAGCGTGGTGTATTGGCAAAGCAACAGTTTCCTGCCGACTTCTCGATAGGAATTCCTGTACGGATGCTTTCTTCCCGTCCGGATGTCCGTTCGGCAGAGCGGACGTTGGAAGCGGCGTTCTATGGCACCAATGCGGCACGTTCGGCTTTCTATCCTTCCATCACTTTGAGCGGGAGTGCCGGATGGACAAACTCCGCCGGGGCGATGATTATCAATCCGGGTAAGTTTCTCGCGTCGGCGGTAGGTTCGCTTACGCAGCCGCTCTTTAACAGAGGACAGGTGGTGGCACAATACCGCATTGCCCGTGCGCAACAGGAAGAAGCGGCGCTCGGTTTTCAGCAAACGTTGCTCAATGCCGATAGTGAGGTGAATGATGCGTTGATTGCCTATCAAACCAGTCAGGGAAAAAGAATCTTGTTGGATAAACAGATCACTTCCCTGCAAACGGCTTTGCGAAGCACTACTCTGTTGATGGAGCATGGTAATACAACCTATCTGGAAGTGCTTACCTCCCGGCAGTCGTTGCTTAGTGCGCAACTCTCGCAGACGGCCAATCATTTTACTGAAATACAAAGTTTAATTAACCTATACCGTGCTTTAGGAGGAGGTCAGGAATAAACTGTATCATACTCTCTGTTTTCTAATTTAATGAAAGAAGGGCTGCCGGAGAAGTGATTCTGTGGCAGCCCGTTTGTTAATCGGTCAATATCGGTCAATATGCGGCGAATTGGCTTGCAGCCGGAAACTTCAGCCAGCATAAAGAATAATGATGGTATTATTTACCAGCCAGACCTTTCTTTTTTCTTTCTTTATATTGACTGGGTGTTTCCCCGGTATATTGCTTGAAAGCCGTACTGAAATAACTCGGAGTGGTAAATCCGGTTTTCTCTGCAATTTCAGAGAAGGGCATATCCGTGCCGGATATCAATGTAATAGCTTTTTCTATACGGAGCTTACTGATATACTCGTTCGCTCCCATGCCTGTAAGTGCTTTCAGTTTGTTATAAAGCGAAGAACGGCCCAATCCTACTTCCTGGCAGATAAACTGAATGCCCAGATTGGAATTTTCTATATTTTCCTGGATGATACTATTCAGTTTAATCAGGAATGTTTCGTCTGTCAGGCTGATGGTGCTTTCTTCCGGTGTGGGGATTAATCCTGCATTCAGATACCTTTTCTTGGTATATTCCCGGTTTTTCAACCGGTTGCGGATAAGTTCCATTAGCATTTCCACTTCGAAAGGTTTGCTTAAATAGCCGTCCGCTCCATTCTTGTAACCGCTTATTTGGCTTTGCCTGTCATCTCTGGCAGTTAGCAGAATGACTGGGATGTGACTGATATTGATATCCTCTTTAATCGTTTTACAAAGTTTATACCCGTTCATCCGAGGCATCATCACGTCACTGACTATAATATCAGGGACATGGCTTCTGACCAGTTGAAGGGCTTCCACCCCGTCTCCGGCGATAATTATCCGTTTGAAGTATCCTTCGAACGTTCTTTTCAGAAAGTCTGTCATATCCGGATTGTCATCCACTACGAGAATAGTGTATGGAGTGGTGTCGAATACCTCTTTCGCGGACGGCTGCCCGCTGTTATCATCCATCATCAACTCGTTCAGATAAGCTTTTGGCTCGCAGATGATTTCTTCCGGTTCCTGCCTCAACGGCAACTCAAAGAAAAAGCTGGCTCCGGTTTCTTCATTATCCTGTGCGCCGATAGAGCCGCCGTGCAGTTCCACCAGAATCTTGGAGTAAGACAAGCCGATTCCTGTTCCGCTCTGTTCTCCCGTTCCCTGGTAGAAGCGGGTAAAGAGCTTGTGCGTATCCACTTGTTTCAGTCCGCATCCCTGGTCGATGATGGAGATACGCACCCGGTTTTCTTCGGGCAGCAGTTCCGAAGCAATCGTTATTTCCGTGTCCTGCGGACTGTGTTTCAAAGCATTGATAAGCAGGTTACTTAGGATAATCTCGCATTTGTCCTTATCGAAACTGACTTTCTCTATCCGTGGGTCGAGCTGATAGCGGATATGCACATTCTTTGCTTCCCCCTCACTGATAAAATCCTGCGAAACGTGTTCAATCCATTGATTGAGCGGATGAGGCTGAATTTGCAGTTTACTCTCCCCTACTTCCATTTTCCGCACGTCGAGCACCATATTAATCAAGTTCTTCATCCGTTGTGCCTGCCGGTAGATGGCTTTTAACGGCAGATATTGGCTGTCTCCGGAAGAGAGCGACTTCAAAATCTGATTGAGTGGCGCATGAATCAGCGTCAGCGGAGTCCGTAGTTCGTGGCTGATATTGATAAGAAAACGTACCTTTTCCTCGTACATCTGTTTCTCATGCTCTTTCATCGCCCATTTCAGTTTTTCCTGATTACGTTTCAATGTTCTGCGGAAAGTTTCGATGATTATGGTGGCAATGAGAATGGTGCAACCGAGAATGAACCACCACGTGCGATACCATGGCGGAAGTACGGTTAGTTCTAGTATTTTCTGGTTGGGAATCCAGCTGCCGTCTTTCGCTGTGCATGAAGCCATAATTTTGTAATTGCCCGGTGGTAACGACCGGATTACCAATTCCGGCTGGTACGATTCGATATACTGGTCGTTCAGCCCCTCTATCCGATAGCGGTAGACTTTCTTACGGAAGATATCCTCTTCTTTCGACATGATTCGGATGGTGATATTGCTGTCCCATGGGACAGAGATTGCTGCCGGATGACTATATAGTTTGTTCTGTGCAGGCTCACCATTGATGATAATATCCAACAGTTGCAGTTCCGGCATTTCCGATGTATTCAGCAGCAGCTGGCCGTCAATGCGCAGCATACCCTTTACACCGCCGATATAGACATCCCCCTCATTGTTTACCAACCGGGCGTTGGGCAGATATTCGTTTTGGATAGCTCCGTTCGACTCTCCGAAGAGAACGAACTTCTGTTCCTGTATAAGCCAGGCGAAAAGCAGATTATCCGCACCTATCCATACTTTGCCCCTCTGGTCGCATTGCACCATGTTGACTTCGGTAAACAGGTTGGTAAGGATGTGCGTCTGCTTTTGGGAAACGGGGTTGTAGTGGATAAGGCCGAAATTGCTTCCTATCCAGAAATCGCCGTGCTCGTCGTGTGATGCCGAACTGATTACGGTATCCTGATAACATTCGAAGGTTGTTTGCAGCAAGGAATCCCCATCGTGCAGTTCGTAGATATGTTTGAAATCGTTGATGTAAGTCCGGTTGTTCTCGTGCTTGAAGGGGACGAGCGTGCCGACAATACTTTTCCCTTCTTCTCCGGTGACCTTGTCGAATTTCTTTTCTTTCAGGTGATACTGGTAGACATGGTCACCCAGTAATAACACGGTGTTGGGGGTGTTCTGATATAAGTTGACCGATTTACCCCGGTTGCAAAGTTGTGTCGTAGTTTCTTTGTCGACAATGGTAAAAGGCTGTTTCTCCCCGGTTGCGGGGTTGAATATGAATACTCCTTTGGAGAAAAGGGAAATCAGTAGTTTTCCGGGAGTGAATCCGCTGATAAACGCTATTTTATCGTTCCAGGTAGAAAGATAATGGGTGAATTTCTCGGTACGCGGGTTAAAGAGGTTGATACCGCCGCCGTCCGTACCAATCCAGATACTGTCGGTCGATTGGCGGTAAAGGCTTCGCACGGTGCTGTTGCTTAGTCCGCGGTCGTTGCCGGGGACTACGTCGGTGTAGGTTTTCATGAACACTTCCCGGATGCTGATTAATCCGTTGCAGGTGCTTCCTGCCCATATATTGTTATTGTGGTCGTTGTGCAGGCAGAGAATGGAGTTGGCGGGGAGAGAGTAGTTTTCACGTCCCGGGATATATTCCAGTTGGGAGATTTCCCCGGTTTCGGGGGTGAGGATATTGATTCCGCCGCCGTCCGTTCCTATCCACAGTTGCCCTTCCCTTTCGGCGAGGCTTAGGACGATGTCGTTGCTAAGGGCGGAGTTGCGGGTGGAGTACGAAGCCAGTAGTTTGCCGTCGTATGAGTAGCAACGAAGTCCGCCGCTGTAAGGGGCAATCCATATTCTTTTCCGGCTGTCGGTCATCATGGTGGTAATTTCCGGCCCGCAGTCGAAAGGGGGGCGTCTGTGCTCTCCCGTATGCAGGTCTACGAGGTATATGCCTGTCCAACGGCTGCAACAAAGCAACGTCTTTGAATCCCACATACTGAGAGCGTTGATTTTAAAAGAGTTGGCGTTGAAATATTGCAGAAGCCGGAGAGAAGAATCGTTATAACTATATTTGTAAATCCTGTCCTTGCCGCCAAAGAGGATTCCGTCCGGGACAAGGCAGAAGGAATAGGCGGTGATATTCTTCCCGTCCTCGTCCGTGGGGAACGTGAAGTCGTTGCTCTGCTGTTGGTAACGGGCAATACCTTTTTCAGTCAGTACCCAGATGTTGTGTTGCTTGTCTTCGGCAATCTGATAAATCAGGTTGTGGAGAAGCGAGTTCGGGTCGTTTGCCTGGTGTTTGTATCTTTTCAGTTCGTGCCCGTCGAACTTTCCCAGTCCCGATTTGGTACCTATCCATACGAAACCCTGCTCATCCCGGAGAATACAGCGCACGTTGGAAGGCAGCCCTTCTTTCAGAGAGATTTGTTTAAAGTAATAGTGTTCTGCCCGGAGAGGGAGAACACCGACTAACTGTATGATAAAGAAAAGGCTTGACAGAACAGCGTATTTGGTTTTCATGTAAAGCAGGTTTGTTTATGAGGACAGATGCCTTCTTTATAATACGGCTAACTTGTCCCCTTTTAAGGTGATTTCGTATTTTTTCCCTTTTACGGTCTTGAACTTGAGCGTCTTGTCTCCGTATCTTACGTTACAGGGGATTCCGGATTTGGAATGGATGATAGCTTTCTCCAGTTGTCCCTCTTTCCAGGAGATGGAAACCTCAAAATTTCCTTTGGCGCAGATTCCGCTTATTGAGCCGTTTGCCCATGCATCCGGCAAAGCGGGAAGAAGTTGGATGAATCCCATGTGGCTTTGCAATAACATCTCGGTTATTCCTGCCGTACCGCCGAAGTTTCCGTCTATCTGGAAAGGCGCATGGGTATCCCAGAGGTTGTCCAGTGTACCGTTTTTCAATAAGTTGCCGTATAGTTTATACGCATGGTTTCCGTCTTGCAGTCGTGCCCATTGGTTGAGCTTCCAACCCATGCTCCAACCGGTAGCGCCGTCTCCGCGATGTTCCAGTACCACTCTGGCTGCCTGTGCAAGTTCGGGGGTAGTCACGGGAGAGATGGTATGCCCCGGATGCAATCCGAACAGGTGGTTGACGTGGCGGTGTTCATCTTTCGGGTCGTCTATGTCGGTAGACCATTCCAACAACTGACCGTAGCGTCCTATACGGTACGGAACCAGTTTGGTCAGTACGTTTTCCCATTGTTTGCGTTCTTTGGCGTCCGTTCCGAGCACCTTGCTTGCCTGGATGGCGTCCAGTAATATTTCACGTACTACGGCATGCGCGAAAGTGACTCCCTCGTCCACCGGACCGTGTTCGGGAGAGGTGGAAGGCGCGGCGGTGTAAGTCCCGTCGGGCTTGTGCCACAAGTGGTCTACCGCAAACTGTGCGCTGCTTTTGATAAGGTCGTAGCCGATTTCCTTTAAGAATTTCGTGTCACGGGTATAATCATAATACTCCCATATATGCGTTGCCAGCCACGGACCGACGGTAGGATTCAGGTTCCATGCCATAGATTTGCTGGATAAGGGAGCTGTGAATCCGAAGATATTGGCAGAGATGGATGCTGTCCATCCGCGGGCGTTGAAATAGGCTTGTGCTGTCTTCTCGCCGGGTTTTACCAAGCTGCGTATAAAGTCAATCAAAGGCCATGTACATTCAGAGAGATTGGTGGGGCACGCAGGCCAGTAATTCATTTGAATGTTGATGTTATTGTGGTAATCTACCCGCCACGGGCCGTCGGTATTGTTGTGCCACAATCCTTGCAGGTTGGCTGGCATGTTGCCGGGGCGCGAACTGGCTATGAGCAGATAGCGTCCGAACTGATAGTACAATTGTTCGAGCTGATAGTCCGGCACGCCTTTCTTATAGCTAGCCAGTCGTTTGTAGGTCGGCAGGTTGGGAGTGCCGATTTCCGGATTGATTTCAAAACGTACCCGATTGAACAGCGCGGTATAATCGGCTTCGTGATTACGATAAAGCTCGTCATAACCTTTTTTCAGGGCATTGTCCATCATAGCCAGAGTCGTTTGTGACGGGTCGTTGCCGACGTAGGCTTTCGGGTCTTTGAAGTCCGGGGCAAAGTTCATCTTATAATCGGTGTCTGCCGTAAGCAGGAATACCACTTCGTCAGCATCCTTCACAATAATCCGGTCGTTTTCTGCTTTCAGTGTTCCCCCTTTGTGGATAGCTTTGATTCGGAAAGCGAATTTCATTCCGTTGTTATTGAGAACTCCGGTATATACTAATCCGTCGTTTCCATCTGCTTCCAGATGGCTTTTTGCTTCGTTGTTGGGACAATAGCTAAGTACAAGATTCTGTTTTCCGCCTTTGTCGGCAGTAAACTTCATGACCATAACGCTGTCTGGATAGGATATGAAGTATTTACGTTGATACCGTATCCCGTCTTTGTAAAATTGCACCACAGCCATCGCCGAATCCAACGACAGGATGCGGCGGTAATTGCTCATATTGATTTCGCTGAGTCCGGTTTCCACATAAAGCTCTCCCATCGTGGTAAAAGCACCGAAGCGGAACGGAGTCTCGTCTTTTTCTTCATAAGCTCCCAGCCCGTTGAAGTTTTCTTGTGTGAGATACCCCGCCTTTTTAGAATCCCCGTTCAGGAAAGCCTGCCGGATTTCTTTCAGTACACCTGACGACTGTTTGTTTACGTTCCAATAATACTCGGCGCCTTTGGCGGTATTCGGCCCCCCTTTCCAGAGAGTTTTTTCATTCAGTGTGATTCGTTCTGCGGATATGGAGCCCATGATATTCGCTCCTAGGCTGCCATTCCCGATAGGTAGCGAACGGCTTTCCCATGCTTTGTCCGGATTCGCCCCTGTGCCGTTGGCACGTAGCCAGATAGCTTGTCCATCGAGATTGTTGGGAGTGTCGAACCATACGGAAAGCCCTTGAGTATAATCCACCGTCTCTATGGACGCTGCGGAAAGAGAAAAAAGTGTGCAAAGAATAAGAGGGCAGAGTTTTTTCATAATATGTGTTGTTTAAAGGAATGTGAGATACAAAGGTACTTGTTTTTTAAGATTCTGTCTAGCGGGTTGGTTTCAATTTTTACCAATAGGCTTT
>OODE01001387.1_pt1 | contig 15762 bp, 9 predicted proteins | sample 1671771 | NCBI WGS metagenome assembly OODE01 (sample SAMN06348191, study PRJEB24527) | human gut metagenome | biome: human gut; feature: ankylosing spondylitis patient; material: feces | host: Homo sapiens | place: China | collected 2015-10 | reverse complement strand
AACTTTTTTTCAAAAGAAATTTTCACCTGATTATTCCAGAAAAGAACCCTTCTTCCACAAAATAATGTCGAAATCTGATCTTTGCGTTATAATATTGCTGAGACATCCGCAAAACAAAAAATAATTTGTATGCGAATGAATCATCTTATATAGTTTACACTTATTATCTATAAAAGTAAATGTTAATTTATTACCATAATCTTGGCATATTTTCTCTGCTTTTTTAGGGATAATTAAACAAAATGGTGGGATTATATTAGATTTTATGATAAAATAAATGCAATCAAGCATCAAGAAAGGGGGATTTTTTTATGGAGCTGTCGCTTCAGGTACAGCAAAAACAGATTTTATCACAGAAAATGCAGCAGTCTGTGGAGATTTTGCAGATGAATGCCGTGACCCTTTCCGAATATATCCGAGAATTTGCGGAGGAGAACCCCCTTGTGGAATGGAATGAGGAAAAGGAGCCCGTGCAGCAGGAAAATACGGAGCTGCTGCAAAAGCTGGAATGGCTTGAGGAGACGGATGAGCAGAACCGCAGCCTTTACCGTATGGAGCATGAGCAGGAGGAAAAGGAGCGCGAAACGAATGCCTTCGGCAGAAAAGAGGGGCAGAGTCTGCGCGAATTTCTTCTTTTTCAGATAAATATACAAAAAATCCCGGCAGGACATAAGGCTGTCCTGCGGTTTCTGGCGGAGAGTACTGCCGAAAGCGGCTATCTGGAAAAGGATGCCATCGAAATGATGATGGAAAAATATCCGATGAAAAAATCCACTGCCGCAAGAATTCTGGCGCAGTTTCAAGCCTTGGAGCCCTCCGGTGTGGGGGCAAGAAATTTGCAGGAGTGTCTGCTCATTCAGCTGAAGCAGAAAAACGCCTCTGCTCTTTCCATGAAGATCACAAGAAATTATCTGGATGAGCTGGCGAAAAACCGCCTTTCCTATATCGCGAAGGCAGAAAAGGTTTCCATGGAACGACTGATGCGTGCGCTGGAGGAAATTCGCTCCTGTCAGCCCAAGCCCGGCAGTGGCTTTGCAGGGGAGGATAATGTGCAATATGTCGTGCCGGATGTTCTGGTGGAGCGCAGGGGTGAGGAATTTATCGTCACCACAAACACAACCGTGATGCCCCGTCTTACCGTCAGCCACAGCTATGTGAAGCTGCTGCGCGAAAAAGCGGATGCACAGACGGAGGAATATATTGCAGAGCAGCTGAAGCGTGCCGAGTGGGCATTGCAGTGCATCAGCCGCAGAGAAAGCACCTTACAGCAGGTGGTGGAAGCCATCGTGGAAAAGCAGAGGGATTTTTTCTCAGAGCCGCAGGGGCAGCTTGTGCCTTTGCGTCTGGTGGATATTGCAGAGCAGCTCGATATCCATGAATCCACCGTAAGCCGTGCGGTCAAGGAAAAATATTTGCAGTGTGAACGCGGTGTGTTCCCGTTGCATACCTTCTTCTCCAAGGCAATGGCAAAAGCGGAAGCGGCGGAAAATGTTTCTGCGGACAGCATCAAGAACCGCCTGCGTGCCATCATTGATGCGGAGGAAAAAACAAAGCCCCTCAGTGATCGGGAGCTGACGGAGCGCCTGACCGCGGAGGGCGTGCAGATTTGTCGCCGCACTGTTGCAAAGTACAGAGAAGCTATGGGCATTGCAGGAGCATCGGGCAGAAAGCGGTATGACGCAGAAAAGTAAAATGAGATTTTAATGATTTGGAGTATACTTAATATGGTAGAAATTTTTCAGCTACAGCTGCATAAATCAAGTGCCGTTCCTCTTTATCAGCAGCTGGCAGAGGGCATTGAGGGGATGATTACGGATGGTGTTCTGCTTGCCAACAGCAAGCTGCCACCCATCCGCAAAACGGCGGAGCATTTCGGAGTGAATTCTGTTACGATTGTCAATGCGTATAAGCTGCTTGAGAAAAAGCAGCTGGTCTATTCGCGCGTGGGCAGCGGCACCTTTGTTTCGCCCCTGCCTGTGGAGCATATTCCGGAGCCTGTGGCAAGCCGCAATCTCCGTTCCTTTGAAAGCGGTCTTTCCATGGAAAATGCCATCAATTTTACAAGCACCTCTCTGCCGAATGAAATGTTCCCTGTGGATGCATTTAAGGAGGCGTTCAATGCGGTGCTGGATAGGGAAAAGGGCGGAGCCTTCCGCTATATGGACAGCATGGGCTATGCCCCCCTGCGCGAGCAGCTTTGCCGCTATCTTATAAATTATGGCATCAAAACCTCTCCGGAAAACGTGCAGATTATCTCCGGCGCACAGCAGGGCATTGATATCATTTCAAAGGCGATGCTGCGCTATGGGGATGTTGTTTTTGTGGAAAAGCCCACGTTTTACGGTGCAGCGGGTGCATTTCTGTCCCGTGGGGGCAAGCTGATAGAGATTCCTCTGGAGGAGGATGGCATGGATATGGTCATTCTGGAAAATTTCCTCAAGCTGTATCATCCGCGTTTTATTTATATGATGGCATATTATCAGACCCCGACAGGCATTTCCTATTCCATGGAGAAAAAACGCCGCCTGCTCGAGCTGGCAGAAAAATATGATACCTATATCATCGAGGAGGACGATTTTTACGATTTCCATTATGATAAGGAGCCGATTGTTCCCCTGAAGGCGTTAGATTATAAAAATCGTGTCATTTATATCAAAAGCTTTTCCAAAATCCTCATGCCCGGTCTGCGCATGGGGCTGATTGCGTTGCCGAAGAAAATCCATCAGGCAGTCATGGAAGCAAAATACACGACAGATATTTCCACCTCCGGCTTTATCCAGAGAGCCTTGGAATATTATCTGCGCGAATTTGGCTGGGGGGAGCATGCCGCACAGGCAAGACGCTACGGCGGCGAGAAATACCGCAAAATGCTTTCCGCCGCAAGAAAATATCTCTCCGATGTGGCGAAATACGGACAGCCAAACGGCGGTGTCAGCCTTTGGGTGGAGCTGCCCGTTGGCGTGGGCGCAGAAGCGCTTTGCAGCCGTATGCTGGAAAAGAATGTCATTCTCACCCCCGGCAGTCAGTATGATATCAGCGGCGAGGAAAATCGCCATATCCGTCTCAGCTTCCTGAACCTCAGTGATGATAAGATAGAGGTTGGGCTGAAGCGCATCGGGGATATGATTCGCGCCATGCTGGAGGAAAAATTTCTTACACTGCCTTGACAAACGGATTTCAAGTGCCTATAATCAAATCATTATTAGAAAAACAGAAAAAAGCCAGGAAAAGAAGGAGTACATTTTGGTTCGGACTTTCAGAGAGAGGCAGCTTGGTGGGAAAGCCTCAGCAGCACAGAATGGAAGCAGTCTTTTCGGTTTCTCTTGTTTCTTCAAAGGAAACAGGCTCCGCAGTGGAATAAAAAAGTATATTGCGGCGTAAATCGGCGTTAACGATTTCGAGTGACGGCAGCAAAGCCGTAACTAGGGTGGTACCACGGTAAATTCGTCCCTGTTCTTCGGAACAGGGATTTTTTTCATTACCCAAAAAACAGGATTTTATTGTGGGAATTATATTTTTATCTTTTTAAGGAGGAAAAGCTATGAAAAATCTCGGTGTAAACGAAATCAGAGAGCTGTTTCTGCAGTTCTTTGAATCCAAAGACCATTTGCGTCTGAAATCCTTTTCCGTCGTTCCCCGTAACGACAAGAGCCTGCTGTTGATTAACTCCGGTATGGCACCCATGAAGGCATACTTCACAGGGCAGGAAACACCCCCCAGTAAGCGTGTTACAACCTGTCAGAAATGTATCCGTACAGGGGATATTGATAATGTCGGCAAAACCGCGCGCCACGGCACATTTTTTGAAATGCTGGGCGATTTCTCCTTTGGCGATTATTTTAAGAACGAAATCATCCCTTGGTCTTGGGAGTTTGTTACCAAATGGCTGGAAATCCCTGAGGATAAGCTGTATGTCACCATCTATGAGGAGGATGACGAAACAGGCGAAATCTGGCATGAAAAGGTTGGTCTGCCTTGGGACAGAATCAAGAAGCTTGGCAAGGAGGATAACTTCTGGCAGCATGGTACAGGTCCCTGTGGTCCCTGTACGGAAATCTATTATGACCGCGGTCCCGAATATGGCTGCAACAGCCCTACCTGTGGCGTTGGCTGTGACTGCGACAGATACATGGAATTCTGGAATCTGGTTTTGACACAGTTCGATGCGCATGAGGATGGCACCTATACCGAGCTGGATCATAAAAACGTAGATACCGGCATGGGTCTGGAACGTATGGCAACCATCATGCAGGGCGTAGATTCCATTTTCGATGTGGATACCGTAAAATATATCCGCGATGCGGTTTGTCAGAAGGCAGGCGTGGAATATGGCAAGGAGCATAAGATTGACGTTTCCGTTCGTATCATCACAGACCATATCCGTTCCGTTACAATCATGACCGCAGACGGCGTTCTGCCCTCCAACGAAGGGCGCGGCTATGTATTGAGAAGACTGCTGCGTCGTGCGGCGCGCCATGGCAAGCTTTTGGGTATTCAGGGTGAATTCCTTGCAGAGCTTTCCAAGGCTGTTATCACCTGCAGCGGCGAAGCATATCCTGAGCTGGTGGATAAGCAGGATTATATCTTTAAGATTCTTTCCATCGAGGAGAACAGCTTCTATAAGACTATCGATAAGGGTATGGAAATCCTCAAGGAGGATATGGAGGAAATGAAAGCCGCAGGCGAAACCGTGATGAGCGGCGAAAAATCCTTCCGCCTGTATGATACCTATGGCTTCCCTGTTGATTTGACAAAGGAAATTCTGGAAGAAGCAGGCATGCGCGTGGATGAGGAGGCTTTTGCGAAGGAAATGCAGGCACAGAAGGATCGTGCGCGTAAGGCAAGAGGCGGCGAGGGCTACATGGGCGCAGCCGTAACCGTATACGATGAATTGCCTACCGATCTGGAAACAAAATTCGCAGGCTATGATGTGGATACCGTAGTGGATGCAAAAATCGTTGCTCTGGTTGCAAACGATGCCGTTGCAGAAGGCGCGCAGGCAGAGGATTCCGTTGTGGTATTCCTTGACAGAACCCCCTTCTACGCAGAAAGCGGCGGTCAGGTTGGCGATCATGGTATCATCAAAACCGCAAACGGCGTTGTTAAGGTAACAAACTGCATGAAGGTAATCGGCGGCAAAATCGCGCATCAGGGCGTGGTAGAGGAAGGCTCCGTTACCGTTGGCGATATTGCCTGTGCAGAAATTGACAAAAAGCACAGAATGGCTTCCGCAAGAAACCACTCCGCAACCCATCTGCTGCAGAAGGCACTGAGAACCGTTCTGGGGACACATGTTGAGCAGTCCGGCTCCTATGTCAGCGCAGACAGACTGCGTTTCGACTTCACCCATTTCACCGCTATGACACCGGATGAAATCAAAGAGGTGGAAAGACTGGTCAATGAAGCTATCTTCGCAAGCTATCCCATTGTTGCGGAGGAAATGAGCATTGATGCGGCAAGAGAGAAGGGCGCAATGGCGCTCTTTGGCGAGAAATACGGCGATATCGTGCGCGTGGTTGATATGGGCGGCTACAGCGTTGAGCTTTGCGGCGGCGCACATCTGAAAAATACGGCACAGGTTGGTTCCTTTAAAATTGTTTCCGAAAACGGCGTTGCCGCAGGTGTCAGACGTATTGAAGCGCTGACAGGCGAAGGTGCACTCCTGCATTATCAGGCGCAGGAGGATGAGGTGCGTACACTGGCACAGATGGTGAAAACCTCTCCCGATAAGCTGGTGGCAAGAGTGGAACAGCTCTTGGCAGAGCAGAAGGAGCTTTCCAAGGAGCTGGAAAAGCTGAAAGCAAAAATGGCAGGCGGCGCAGCGGATGAAATGCTGAGCAAGAAGGTTGATATCAACGGCGTGGCAGTGCTTGCGGCAGAGGTGAAGGATATGGATGCCAACGCAATGCGTACCCTTGGCGATCAGCTGAAAAATAAGCTTGGCAGCGGCGTAATCGTTCTGGCAGGCGCAGCAGGCGGCAAGGTAAGCCTGATGGCAATGGCAACCGATGATGTTGTGAAAAAGGGCGCACATGCAGGCAATATCATCAAAGCGGCAGCAGCAGTCTGCGGCGGTGGCGGCGGCGGTCGTCCCAATATGGCGCAGGCAGGCGGCAAGGACGCATCCAAGATTGCCGATGCACTGGAAAAAGCAAAGGAAATCATTGCAGAACAGATGAAGTAAGTTAAAAATAGAACGTATATAAAGAAAGGGTATCTCCGAGAGGAGATACCCTTTTTTGCGTCTGCACAGAAGGCTTTATGCGCTGCGGATGAAGCGTAGCGGCTTTTGTCGAAACTTTCTTTCTGCCCTCGCCCCGTTTTGACAAAAAAAGCGGTTCTGTTTGTTTAGAATGGGCGTATGGAGGGAAGCAGTATGGAAAAGACAGAAATCACATTGGAATATACGGAACAAACACCGCGCTTCGGCAAAATGCTCCTGCCGAAAAAGGAGCCGAAAAAGCCGTTTCCGTGGAAGACCCTGCTGCAGGGCGGCGGCTTCTGCCTGATGGGGCTGTTCTGGGGCAGGATTGAGCTGATGGGACTGCTGCGCCCGATGGGGCTTGCCTATCTTTCCGCCTTTTTCGGGGAGGGGTGGCTCTTTGGGGCGGTCTGGCTTGCGGTCGGGCTGGGGGCATTTTCTCATGCACCGCTCAAGACTGGCGCAGGGCTTGCGGCGGCGCTCGCCATTCAGCTTACGTTGGGGCGTTTTCTGGAACGGCAGGAAATGGGAAAGAAGGCTCTTCTCGGCACCTTTGCTTCGGTGTTGGCAGGTATCTTTTTTGCCGTCAGTCGACAGGGTCTGGGTTTCTATTTTGCCATTGCCGCTGTGGAGGGCGCGTTGACGCTCGGCATCAGCTATCTGGTGCAGAAGGGCGTGGTGCTTCTGTTGGAGCATGGGAAAGCCGTGATTCCCTCCAGAGAGGAAATGCTTTCGCTCCTGCTTCTGGCAGGGGGCGTTCTGGCAGGGCTTGCGTCCCTGCAAAACCGCCCGATCGGCGCATTTCTGCTGCCGATGGCATCTGCGTTTTTTCTGCTTCTTGCCGCAAGGCAGGAGGGGATCGGCGGCGGTGCGGCTGCCGGTGTGTTTCTGGGGTTGCTGCTGCTGCTTTCCGGCGGTGCCAAGCTGCCTCTTTTCGCTGCCCTCGCTTTAGGGGGAATGTTGGCGGGCTGCATGAGAGATCTGGGCAGGTTGGCCTCTGCCCTTGCAATGCTGCTAGCCCCCTGCATTTTTCTGTTTTACATAGATATGACGTTGCTGAACCCGATTTGGATAGGAGGATTGATAAGCGGGGCGCTGCTGTTTTCCCTGTTCCCCAAGGCTTTGCTGGAAAAATACGGCGGTCTGCGGGAAACGGAAGGCCCCCAAGACAGGTATACAAAAATGAAGGAGCTGACGGAGGAGAAGCTTCTGGGCGTATCCGCGGCATTTGATGCTTTGGCGAAAACCTTTGTTCGGGAGGGGGAACGAAAGGACAGAGGCGAGATTGCAAGGCTGGTTGATACCATTGCGGGAAAGGCTTGTCAGGACTGCGGTTTGGCGCATTTCTGCTGGGAGGAGGATTTATACAAAACCTATGGCATGACCTTTGCCGCACTTTCTCACTGCGACAGTCTGGGGCGGTTTCGGGCATCCGATTTGCCGCAGGAATTTGCGGACACCTGTCCAAGAGTGGACACCCTTGTGGACACCATAAATGAGGTGTATGGACTGTACAGAAGGGACTGCTTATGGACAAGCCGCCTGAGGGAGTGCCGCGAGCTGGTCGGACAACAGCTTCTGGCGGTGGGAGAAATTATGGAATCCCTTTCGGGGCAGATGGAGCTGAACTGTATTTTTCTGGAAGGTGCAGAAAAGGAGCTGCGCCATGCGCTGAAAAAGCAGGGGCTTTCCCCGAAGGAGGTCATCATTACAGAGGAAAAGGCTCATCGGCGCAAGCAGGTGAGGGTGGTTTTGCCTGCCTGCGGCGGAAAGGGCAGCTGCAAGGATAAGGTTCTGCCGCTGGTCAGAAAAACGATGGGCTGCCCCATGGTTTTGCTGGAGGAGGGCACCTGCTCGGTGGATGCGAAGGGGAGGGAATGCAGCCTGCTGTTTCGGGAGGCACCTGCCTTTTCCCTCACGACGGCAGCGGTTTATGCCCCTGCGGAGGAAGGAAGGCCGACAGGAGATGCGGCGGCATTTCTGGAAACGGAACGGGGCAACGCCCTTCTCGCCCTTTCCGACGGCATGGGGACAGGAGAGCAGGCGGCGAAGGAAAGCCGCATTGCCATTGAGCTTCTGGAGCAATTCACAGAGGCAGGCTTTGACCGCGCGCTTGCGGTGCGGATGATCAATTCTGCGCTTCTGCTGCGCAGGGGAGAGGAAACCTATGCCACCCTCGATATCTGCCATGTGAACCTTTTTGACGGGCATGCCGAATTCATCAAGCTGGGCGCGGTGGCATCGTTTATCTGGCGGAGAGACCGCATCATCTCTCTGCGTGCGGTGACGCTGCCTGCCGGCATCCTCAAGCAGGTAGAGCCGGAGAAAAATGAAATGCGCCTCAAGGATGGGGATATGATTCTGATGGTGACGGACGGGATTACCGATGCCCTCGGCGGCGAGGAGCAGACGGGCGCATGGCTCAAGGCGAAGCTGACCGCCTTCCCGATGTCAAACCCGCAGGACGCGGCGGAATATATTTTGCAGGAGGCAAAAAAGGAGCGCAGGGACGGCAGGCGGGACGATATGACCGTTCTTGCCGGACGATTCTGGCAGAAGCAGGTATAAATTGAGACTAAGTGGGGTTGTCTTTTTTTTCGCAATCGTGTAGAGTAATGGACAAGAGGAATTTTCGGGGAAAAAGAGGATTCCGAGAAGGAGACGAACATGCGGAAAAAGGTACGAAACACACTGCGACAATTTCAGATGGTGCCGAAGGGCGCAAGGCTTGTGATTGGGCTTTCGGGTGGAGCGGATTCCGTTGCACTGCTCCACGTTCTGCATAGCCTGCAAAAGGAATTTGCATGGGATTCCCTCACCGCGGTACATATCCACCATGGCCTGCGCGGAGCAGCGGCAGACGAGGACGCTCGTTTTGCGGAAGGCTTCTGCGCCGATTTGGGGATTCCCTGTATCGTAAAGCACTATGATGTGCGTGCGGAGGCGAAGGCGCGTGGGCTTGGCGAGGAAGAAACGGGGCGGCTTCTGCGCTATGCCGCCTTTCGGCAGACGGCAGGCGAGGATGGCTTCATTGCCGTGGCGCACCACCGAAGAGATCAGGCGGAAACCGTTCTGATGCGGCTTTGCAGAGGGACAGGACTGAAGGGGCTTGCAGGCATGGCACCCGTCAGAGAGAATATCTGCCGCCCTCTGCTGTTCTGCGACCGAGAGGAAATCGAGGACTATTGCAGGGAAAACGGACTGGGGTGGCGAGAGGATGCCACAAACCGAGAGGAAGCCTATACCCGAAATAAGCTGCGGCTGCGCGTTTTGCCGATTCTGGAGGAAATCAATCCGCAGGCGGTGGGGCATATTGCAAAAACGGCTTCTCTTTTGGCAGAGGAGGAGGATTTTCTGGAGCAGCAGACGGCACTTTTTTGGAAGGAGGTACAGCTGCCCTCCTTGCCTGAGGAGGTTTCTCTTTCCATAGAAGGGCTAAATGTGCTTCATCCTGCCATGCGGCGGCGCATCCTGCGGCAGGCGGTGGGGCAGTTTCAGAAAAAGGATATTTCCGCAAAGCAGCTTGCGGCGTTAGAGGATTTGCTTCGGAAGGAAAGCGGGAAACAGCTTGATTTTCCCGAAGGACTGCGTGCAGAAAACCGATATGGCACACTGGTGCTTTCCCGAAGGGCAGCAGATGCGCCAAGAGGGTTCTGCTATGCCCTGCCTATGGAGGAGGAAATCTTCATTCCCGAAGCGGGCATTGCTGTTCTGGTCTCTCTGGATGAAAAAAAAGTTGAAATTTCTGCCGAAACCTGTACGAATGTATTTGATTATGATAAAATAGGGCATACACTTTTCTGCCGCACGCGCAGGCAGGGGGATGTGATTCCTCTGCGAAGGGGCAGGAAAAAAATCAAGGAGCTGTTCATTGATGCAAAGATTCCCAGAGCCGAACGGGAGAGATATCCCTTATTTGTGGCAGGGGATACGGTGATTTGGGTGCCGCGGCTGAAGAAAGCCTTTGGCGCGGATGAACAGACCGACCGAAAAGTATGGATTCAAATACGGAGGGTACAGGAATGAAAGAGAGAATCGAGGTATTGCTTTCTGCGGAACAGATTGACCGGAGAATGGCAGAGCTGGCGGATGAATTATATCAGGAGTTTGGAGATGAGCAGGTGGAGCTGGTTTGTGCGCTGAAGGGCGCAGTTGTGACCATCGTGGATCTGGCAAAGAAAATGAAGATGCCCGTTACCATGAATTTCATGAGCGTTTCCAGCTACGGCAACAGCACGGAAAGCTCCGGCAATATCAATATCAAGATGGATCTGGATGCGGATATTACAGGCAAGAACGTGCTGATTGTAGAGGATATCATTGACACCGGCAGAACGCTGAAAAAGCTGAAGGAGCTTCTTATCAGCAGAAACCCCAAAAAGCTGAAGCTGGTGACATTGCTGGATAAGCCTGACTGCCGCGTGGTGGATATCAAGGCGGACTATACAGGCTTTACGATTCCCGATGCCTTCGTGGTGGGGTATGGTCTGGATTATGCCCAGAAATATAGAAATCTGCCTTATGTAGGCGTACTGCATTTTGAGGAATAAGTAAAAAAAGTCATTTTCTATCGAAACGGTGGAAAATGGCTTTTTCTTTTGGAGGGGGATATGATAAAATGAAAAAAAGCGAAAGGGGCTGGGGGAAATGCTGACGATTTTCAACAGGAGAGAATTGCTGCTTACACAGAGCATGGAACGGCAGGCGGAGGTTCGCAATATTCTGGCTGCAAATGGGATTGCTTATACAGTGAGAACAACAAATCGACAGGGCGGTATCCAGAGAGCGAATATGTGGAGTGCAGGATTTAACCAGAGCTTTGCATGGGAGTATAAAATTTATGTGCATAAGAAGGATCTGGAATATGCACTGCATCTGATTCGATGAAGTGCGGAGAAAAAATGTTGATTCGATTGGAAGTTGCAGACAAGTATAGCCGCGCCTGAAAGGAACAATAAATCGGGATTTCAGAACCAATGGTTAGCAGTGCTTCGCACTGATTGGGCGCAGTCGCGCCAAAATAGAATGGTTAGCCAACATTAGCGGTTCGCCAGTTTAGAGCTTTTACGGCAAAACAAAGCATTCCATCCTTACTTTTTATGCTAAAAAGTAACAAAAACTTGGAACCCGCTTAGGTGTGTTCCAATAAGAAAACGTGAAGAAAATGAAATAGCTGAAAGACGACGGATACAAGGAAGTTTTCCGCAGGCATCCTTTGACTTAGGCTGTCAAGGGGAACTGACGCAGTAGCCGTAGCTTTCAGCATTTCAGAATACAAGGTTTCTTATTTGGGCGCACCTTCTGTAATGGGTTCCAAACCTCCGCAGACGAGGAAAGGGACACATGGTTTCCCTTTCCAAACCCTTCCCCGCAGTGCCGGAAACGGCAGGAAGAAAGGCGGCGCAGGTGCGCCTGAAAGGAACGATAAATCGGAAATTTGATGGGATGGTGATATTAATGAAAAAGATAAGGGCAGTTATGCTATCGTTGCTTGCTTGTACGGTTCTGCTTGCAGGGTGCAACACTTCCCCCGAAAGCAATGAAGAACAGCCCTTAAAGGTATATTCATTTAGCGGAGAAAATGAATATATTTCTGTGTCAAATGGTGTAATTATTTTAGATGGCAAAGATGAAATTTGCTATGGTGGCGATTTGAAAGTGATGTCAGACGATTTTTCTGATATTACCACATATTCAACTACCATTTATATCAATGGAAGTGAAAAAGAAATTTTGCTCTCTAATGGTGTTGATGATCAGACCGGTGGGACAATAGATGTTTCCGGAAATATTGGAAAAATTTCCGGGGACATTCTCGGAGATAGTGATGATAAGTTGACTGATAATTTGTGGTTTGAATTGAAAACAACTAATTTGAGCGGAGAAGAAAACACTTATCAGGTACAATTAGAGACAACTGAAATCACAAAGGAAGTCAAAAAGTAACTTCTAAATTCGGATTTGAAAGAGGTGTTCGGATGAAAGCAAAGCGTATTATTTTATGCGTGGCAGTGGTCTTTCTGGCAGGGATTTTGGCTTATTCTGCTATACAGAGAAAGCATACCTTTACCCTTTCAAACGAGGACGGCGGCGTGAAGGCAGAACAGATACAGCCGCTTTTTGGGACGGTAAGGGTAAGCGGTGATAGTGATACGGATGTGGTTTTTACCGATGTTGAAACAGGAGAGAAATACACAATCGGATACATTACGCATGGCATGACGGAAAAAATCAAACTCGAAAGAGGAAGATGGTACAGTGTTGCGGGCAGTGGTAATCTTACGGTAAAGCCGATAAATGTTCGGGTGGAATAAAGGTCGGCTTTTTTAACCGGTGGAGCACAATATGATAAAATAATCAATAAAAGCGGTTTCCGTTCGGAAACCGCTTTTTTGTAAAGTTTAGGTACACCCTTTACAAAGGGGGAGACAAGGGCAGAGCCTTCGCAATTATTTATTCTTTAAGTATTCATCAATCGCGGCGGCAGCCTTTTTCCCTGCGCCCATTGCGAGGATAACGGTTGCTGCGCCTGTTACGGCATCGCCGCCGGCATAAACGCCCTCTCTTGTGGTCTGGTTTGTTTCCTCGTTGACAACCAGACAGCCCTTACGATTTGTTTCCAGACCCTTTGTGGTGCTGCGAATCAGGGGGTTCGGGGAGGTGCCGAGAGACATGATAACGGTATCTACATCCAGCACATAATTGGAGCCTTCGATGGGGATGGGGCTTCTTCTGCCGCTGGCATCGGGTTCGCCAAGTTCCATTTTCAGGCATTCAATGCCGCAAACCTGACCATTGCCGTCATTAAGAATCTGTACGGGGTTTTCGAGCAGGTGGAATTCAATGCCTTCCTCCTTTGCGTGATGCACCTCTTCCAGACGGGCGGGCATTTCCTTTTCGGAACGGCGGTATACGATATAAACATGCTCCGCACCCATACGCTTTGCGCATCTTGCCGCATCCATGGCAACGTTACCGCCGCCGACAACAGCGACTGCCTTGCTGTTGCGGATGGGGGTATCATATTCGGGCAGATATGCCTTCATCAGATTGATTCTTGTCAGGTATTCATTTGCGGAATAAACGCCGACCAATGCTTCGCCGGGGATACCCATGAAGGAGGGCAGGCCTGCGCCTGTGCCGACAAAGACAGCATCAAAGCCCATATCGTCGATGATTTCATCAATGGAAAGCACCTTGCCGATAACCATATTTGTCATAATCTTTACGCCCAGAGCAGTCAGCTTATCAATTTCCTTCTGCACGATTGCCTTGGGCAGACGGAATTCGGGAATACCGTAAACCAATACGCCGCCTGCCTTATGGAAGGCTTCGAACATGGTTACTTCGTAGCCCTGCTTTGCCAGATCCCCTGCGCAGGCAAGTGCGGAGGGACCGGAGCCGATGACAGCAACCTTTTTGCCGTTGGAGGCAGGCTTTTCGGGCAGCTCATCGCAATTTTTCATATACCAATCGGCAACGAAGCGTTCCAGTCTGCCAATGCCGACAGCCTCGCCCTTCATGCCTCTGACGCATTTGGATTCGCACTGGCTTTCCTGCGGACAGACACGGCCGCAAACCGCGGGCAGAGCGTTTGTGGAGGTAATAACCTTATAAGCCGCCATAAAATTCCCCTTTGCAACCTCTGCGATAAATTCGGGGATACGCACATTTACGGGGCAGCCGCTCACGCAGGGCTTATGCTTACAGTTCAGGCATCTCTGCGCTTCTTCGATTGCCATTTCCTCGGTATAGCCGAGGGAAACCTCTTTAAAGTTTTTATTTCTTACATCAGGTGCCTGTTCGGGCATCTTGATTTTTTCCAGACTCATATTTGCCATGATACCGTTCCTCCTTATTTGATCAGTTCATTTGCCAGCTTATCCATGCGGCAGATGTGGGTTTCTGTCAGCTCCGCTTCTCTTGCCTTATAAATGGAGTTACGGTTCATCAGCTCGTCAAAATCTACCTCGTGGCCATCGAAATCGGGGCCGTCTACGCAGGCAAACTTAATCTTGCCGCCAACGGTGACACGACAGCCGCCGCACATGCCTGTGCCGTCAATCATGATGGGGTTCAGAGAAACAATGGTTTTGATACCGAAGGGCTTTGTGGTCAGGCTGACGAATTTCATCATGGGGATGGGGCCGATGGCGATTACAGCGTCATAGTTATTGCCTGCCTCAATCAGGGCCTTCAGCTTATCGGTAACGAAGCCCTTTTCGCCCTGAGAGCCATCATCCGTCATGAGGTAATAATTGGTAGCAACGGCGTTCATTTCGTCCTCCAGAATGACGATATCCTTGTTTCTGAAGCCGGCAATGACATCGACCTCTACACCGAGGTTATGCAGTGCTTTTGCCTGCGGATAGGCGATGGCACAGCCAACACCGCCGCCGACAACAGCAACCTTTTTCATGCCGTCATATTCTGTGGCAACGCCCAGAGGGCCGACAAAATCCTGAATGGTATCGCCAATCTCCTTTGCGGCAAGCAGCTTTGTGGAAAGCCCTACCTTCTGGAAGATAATGGTAACAGTGCCTTTTTCTCTGTCATAATCTGCGATGGTAAGCGGAACTCTTTCGCTGAATTCATCCACGCGGAAGATGATGAACTGACCTGCCTGTGCCTTTTTGGCAACAAAGGGTGCTTCAATCTCCAGCAGAGTGACCATGCTGTTGAGCTCTCTTTTATTCACGATACGAAACATGGGTGGTTCCTTCCTTTCTCTACGTTTGGGATGCCGAAAGGCTTTTCTTTCGGCAGTATTTTTGATAATATATAGATTGCATCTATCATAACACAAAAGGTTTGCGGAAAAAAGATAGAAAACTGCCATTTTTCCTTAAAAATAAATACAAAAGTTTATGGGAAACAAACAAACGCGGGACGAAATTTGTCCCTGCAAGAAAAAAGGAGATTTGTTATGGAAAATAAAATGAATACATTAGAGGATTTGGTGCGGATTATCCGTATTCTGCGCAGCGAAAACGGCTGTCCGTGGGACAGGGTGCAGACGCATGCATCCATCCGCATGGATATGCTGGAGGAGGCTTACGAGGCGGCGGATGCGATTGACAAAAAGGATATGAAAAATCTCTGTGAGGAGCTGGGGGATGTGCTGATGCAGGTGGTCTTTCATGCGGAAATCGAGACGGAGCAGGGCGGCTTTACGATGGGGGATGTGATACAGGGCATCTGCGAGAAAATGATTTATCGCCATCCGCATGTATTCGGGAGCGGCAAGGCGGATACGGCGGAGGAGGTGCTCATCAACTGGGAGGAGCTGAAGAAGAAGGAGAAAAGGCAGGAAACTCAGACAGAGGTCATGCAGAGCGTGCCGGAGGCACTGCCTGCGCTTATCCGTGCAAGGAAGGTGCAGAAGAAGGCGGCGGATGTCGGATTTGACTTTCCGGTGACGGCAGATGCCATGCGGAAGGTGTACGAGGAGGTACAGGAATTAGAACAGGCAGTGCGAGAAAATGGGGAGATTGAGGAGGAATTCGGGGATATTTTGTTTGCCTTGGTGAATATCTCCCGTTTTTTGAAAATAAATCCTG
>OODE01001366.1_pt1 | contig 15970 bp, 9 predicted proteins | sample 1671771 | NCBI WGS metagenome assembly OODE01 (sample SAMN06348191, study PRJEB24527) | human gut metagenome | biome: human gut; feature: ankylosing spondylitis patient; material: feces | host: Homo sapiens | place: China | collected 2015-10 | reverse complement strand
GACCGTCAGCGTAATCGTGCTGTCGGTAGACTGCTTGCCGGTGGGGGAGACGCCCGTAACGGTGGCGTTTTCGTTGCCGCTCACGGGGTTACCGTTCTGATCGCAGAATGCGATGTTGTAGAACCCGGCGTTGTTGAGCGCGGTAACGGCGGCGGAGATGCTCTTGCCGTACAGGTTGCCCGGAACGCTGGCTTTGCCGGACTTCTTGGCAATGACGACGGTAATCGTGGCGCCAGGCTTCTGCTTGCCGCTGGGGTTCCAGCTAATCACGGTGCCCTCGGTAACCGAATCGTTCTCCTGGTAGCTCACGTCGACGCCAAAGCCTGCCATATCGAGGGCGTTGCGCGCCTGGGCCTCGGTCATGTCGGTCAGATCGGGGACGGAGGTGGTGTCAGGACCGCTGGAGACCTTGTACGAGATGGTCGTGCCCTTCTCGACTTCCTTACCGGGTTCGGTGCCCTGCTCAAAGACCTGGCCCTCATCGGCCTCGTTGGCCTCCTCGGAGGCGTTGCCCTTCAGGCCAACGCTTGCCAGCGCGGCTTCTGCCTGGTCCTTGGTCAGGCCGACAAGCCGGGGAACCTCAACCTTCTCGGAGGGCTTGGGGCCCTTGGAGATTACCAGGTTCACCTTGGTGCCCTTGGCCTTCTTGGTTTTGCCGTTGGGCGTCTGCTCGGCGACCTTGCCCTCGTCGACATCGTCGTTGTAGCTTTGGTCGATGGTGCCGACCTCGAGGCCGGCTTCCTTGATCAGCTCGACGGCAGTCTGCTGGTCCTTGCCCAGTACATCGGGAACGGTGACCTGCTCGCCGCCAAAGAGTCCTGTGGCAAAGGCCACCACGATGCCGATGACGGCAACGGCCGCCACCACGGCGGCGATGATCTTGTTCTTGTTGGATTTGGGCTTTTCGACCTCGTAGGAGCCGGTGGAGCCCGAAACCGAGCTACGGGCGGTATTCTGGCCGCTCACGCCCGAGACGGGACGCACCATGGCGCGCGTCTGATCGGAAAGCTCGCGAGTCTTGGTGGCGCCCAACTCACCGGGGGCACCGATGATGCGTGTGGGCTCCGAGATGTTTACGGCACGGCCCGACAGGTAGCTGTTGAGCACCTGACGCAGCTCGTCGGCGGTCTGGAAGCGGTTTGCCGGGTCTTTCTCCATGCACTTGAGGATGATGCGCTCAAGGTCGGCGTCGACACCGGAGTTGATCTGGCTCGGTGGAATAGGCAGCTCGTTGACCTGCTTGAGTGCGACCGAGATAGCGTCGTCACCGTCAAAGGGAACGCGGCCGGTGGCGCACTCATACATCACGACGCCCAGCGAGTAGATATCCGAGGTGGGGCCGAGGTCCTGACCACGGGTCTGCTCGGGGCTGACGTAGTGGGCGGTTCCCAGCACGTTGTTGTCTTGCGTGAGGTGGCTGTTCTTGGCGCGCGCGATGCCAAAGTCCATCACCTTGATGTTGCCGTCGGGCAGCACCATGATGTTCTGCGGCTTAATGTCGCGGTGGATGATCTCATGCTTGTGAGCGACCGAAAGCGCGGAGCTGATCTGCGAGCCGATCTGGGCGACCTTCTTGGGGTCGAGGGCGCCGTGGCTCTTGATGCCGCTCTTAAGGTCGGTACCGCGCAGGTACTCCATGACGATGTAATAGGTGTCGCCGTCCTTGCCCCAATCGTAGACGCCCACGATATAGGGGGAGGAGAGACCGGCTGCTGCCTGGGCCTCCTGCTTAAAGCGTGCGGCGAAGGTTGCGTCGCCAGCATACTGCGGCAGCATGATCTTGACGGCAACCGTGCGGTCGAGGACCTGGTCCTGTGCACGGTAGACGGTCGCCATGCCGCCTGTCCCCACCTTATCCTTGAGGAGGTATCTTCCCCCGAGGACCCTCTGTTCCATTCCTGCTCCTAACATAACTATTCGCTCAACGATGTGTGTAGTACCTACGATGTGGCCGCTGGGGCCGTGTGGCGCGTTGCCGCTAACTCTTCGGCTGCGGCGCGCCTCGGGTGTCCGATTCGATCATGGGCATCACGCTCCCTGTGCGGCGAGCGCCGCGGTCAGGACGATGCCGGCAATCTTGGCCGCCTTGACGTCGTGTTTGTCGTAATCCTCCAAGGCCACCGAGATGGCGACCGTGGGTGAATCGTAAGGTGCAAAGCCAACGAACATCGAGTTGACGTTGGTGCCGCCGGTCTCGGCCGAGCCGGTCTTGCCGGCGACCTTGACGCCGGGGACCTGGGCATCGGTGCCGGTACCGGACTGGACGACGGCGAGCATGGCCTGCTTGACCTGGTCGGCCGTGGCGGAGCTGACGGCCTGACCCAGCGAGCGGGACTGCGTGGTCTTGACCACAGTTCCGTCCGGGGCGAGTACCTGGGCTACAAAGTACGGGTCCATGACCACGCCACTGTTAGCGATGGCGGCGGCAATCACGGCGTTTTGCATGACGGTGGTCTGCGGCCCGGGCGTGTGGTCCATGCCGACAGGCTGGCCGGCGCCGGCCCAGGCGGTTTCCCACTCGGTCATGAGCGAGGGGTCGGCCATGATGGAGGCCGCGGAGGTCAGGTCCTGGCCGAGCTTTTGGCCGTAGCCAAAGGCGTTGGCAAACTGCACGAGCGTGTTTGCGCCAACTTCGTTTGCCACTTGGCCAAAGACGACGTTGGAAGACACGGCAAAGGCCTGCTGCAGGCTGATGGTGCCGTAGCTCTCGTTGGCATAGTTGGTGACCGGCGCGTTGCCGATGTCCATGGAGCCGGGCGCCTGGTAGGTGCTGGTAAGGCTGGCGGTGCCGGTCTCGAGTGCCGCGGAAAGCGTAACGACCTTAAACGTGGAGCCCGGCGTGTACAGCGCGTCCATGGCGCGATTGTACATAGAGCCGTCCTCGCCGCCGCCCGCCTGCAGCAGGGCGTCGATGTTGGTGTTGTCGTAGGTGGGCGAGCTGGCACATGCGAGCACCGCGCCGGTACGCGGGTCGATGACCACTACAGCGCCCTTAAAGCCCTTGAGCGCCTGCTCGGCCGCCGTCTGGATACGCGAGTCGATGGTGAGCTTGGCGGTGTTGCCCGGCTGGGTCTGGCCCGCGAGCGACGCGATGGCGTTGTTCCAGCTGGAGTAATCCTTAGAGCCGGTGAGCGTGTCGTTCATGACACTCTCGATGGCGGTGGTGCCATACTGCTGGCTCACGTAGCCAACCACGTGCGCTGCCAGGTTGCCGTTGGGGTAGGAGCGTACGTAGGTGCCGTCCTCCTGCTGCAGCGACTCGGCCAGCGTCACGCCGTCGGACGTGATGATGGAACCGCGCTGGATGTACTTGGAGCGGGCGATGGTGTGGTTGTTGGTCGGCATGTCCTGATAGTCCTTGGCCTTGATGACCTGGACATAGGTGAGGTTGCCGATAAGGATGGCGAATAGCGCCGTAAAGGCGAGCACCGCACGGGTTAGACGGTTGGCGAGCGCAACGCGGCCGAGCACACCGGATTCAGGCGTGTCGAGCAGGCGACGGCGCATGCGCGAGCCGACGGAATGGCTGCCGCTGCCGTAGGAAGACGAGGTGGCAAAGCGCGTGCCCGTCGGGGCGGCGGCGGATGCGACCTGATCATCGGTGATGGCGGTCATGGTGCCGGTGCCGGTAAGCTCGGCCTCGCGTCCGGTCGCCTCGTCACCGGCGCGCAGCAGGAGCGCGACGATGATAAAGCTTGCCAGCAGCGAGGAACCGCCCTGGCTCATAAAGGGCAGGGTGACGCCGGTCAGCGGTATCAGGCGGGTAACGCCGCCCACGATCAAAAAGGCCTGGAAGCTGATGGCGGCCGTAAGGCCCGTGGCGCTAAAGGCGGCGAGGTCGGATTTAGCGCGGGCAGCCGTGGTGAGGCCACGCACGGCAAAGAGCATAAACAGGATGAGCACGGCGCCGCCGCCCAAAAGGCCCATCTCCTCGCCGATGGCAGAGAAGATAAAGTCGGACTCGACGACAGGGATGTTGTTGGCCATGCCGTTGCCGATACCAACACCGACCAGACCGCCATCGGCAAGCGAGAAGAGCGACTGGACGATCTGGTAGCCCTGGCCCTGGGCGTCCTTAAACGGATCGACCCAAACTTGGAAGCGCACCTGAACGTGCGACAGGAACTTGTAGGCGCCCACGGCGCCGACGGCCAAGAGCGCAAGGCCGATAACGACATACGAGAATCGACCCGTGGCAACGTAGAGCATCAGCAAGAAGATGGTGTAGAACAGCACGGCCGAACCCAGGTCGCGTTCGAAGACGACAACGAGTAGGCACACGCCCCACACGGCAAACAGCGGCAGCAGCAGTCGCAGGCGAGGGATCTTAAAGCCCAGGATCTTGCGGTTGGAGATGGAGAGCAGCTCGCGGTTCTCGGCCAGGTACCCGGCCAAGAACAGCACGATAAAGACTTTGGCGAACTCGCCGGGCTGGATGGTAAAGCCCGCGATGCGAATCCACAGCTTGGAGCCCGAGATCGTGGTGCCGATAAAGATAGGCAGCATCAGCAGAATGATGCCGATAATGCCAAAAGTGTACTTGTAGCGCATGACTACGTCGAGGTTCTTAACCAACGCGAGCGTTCCCACCATGAGCGCCACCGAGACAAACAGGATGATGAGCTGTGAGATGGCGAGAGCGGGGGCGAGGCGTGTCACGAACGTGATGCCGATGCCCGAAAGCACAAAGACAATGGGCAGGATGGCGGGGTCGGCACCGGGCGCCAAGATGCGCACGGCAATGTGGGCCGCAGCAAAGGCGGCAAAGAGGCCGATCGGTACGGCGAGCGTCTCAAAGGAGATGGCAGCGCCCGCGGTGAGCACGTACATCGCATACAGCAGGATGACGGGGAACGCCGAGGCGATGAGCAAGAGCAGCTCGGTGTTGCGGCGACTCATAAGCGGCACTCCCTTTCTAATTCTTATCGGAGGCTTCGGCCTCGGCGGACTGTTCGGCGGTTTTCTCGGAATCTGATTCGGAGGTCGATCCCTGATTGGTGTTGTCGCGAATCGTTTGCGCGTCGATCACCTGGCGGGTCTGCTCTTCATCGATCTGGTGGCGGTACTTGGATATCGTGTCCTGCGCATCGTCGACACTTGTTTGCGGAATGCCCGCCTTGAGGCGGTTTTGCGTGTCTTCGGGCAGGTCGGACAGCTTAATGCTGGTTTCGCTTTCGAGCCAGTGGAGCTTGAGTCCGAGCGGCTTGCCGGGCAGGCCGCGCCAGACGGCGACATTGCCCTGGTAGGTACCCAGGTAGTACGAGCCGGTGACACCCGTGTAGGCCCAGATGCCAGCTGCCAGCACAAAGACGAGGGCCAGGATGGCGGCGATAGTAATGTTGCGGCGACGCACGCGTTGCGCTTCGCGCATAACGCCATCGTCAACCAGGTCAACGACTACTACGGTCACGTTGTCGTGGCCGCCGGCGGCAAGCGCCGCGTCCACTAGATTGTCGACGCAGATTTGCGCGGTTGAGGACTGCGTGGCGATGTTCTCGATATCGCTATCGGGAATCATGCTCGAAAGGCCGTCGGAGCACAGGATCAGGCGGTCGCCTTCCTCGATATGCAGAGTGAAGTGGTCGGCATACATGGCGGGGTCCGAGCCCAGCGCACGGGTGATGACCGAGCGGTTGGGGTGGACGCGAGCCTCGTCTGCCGTAATCTCGCCGGCGTCCACGAGCTCCTCCACGTAGGAGTGGTCGCGGGTCACGCGGATGAGCGTGCCCTCGTGGAGCAGGTAGGCGCGAGAGTCACCCACGTGGGCGATGGCGAGCGTGTCGTTTTCGATATAGGCGCAAGTGGCTGTGCAGCCCATGCCGGGCTTGCCCAGGCCGTTCAGGGCCGCCTCGATTACGGCGGCGTTGGCTGCCTCGACGGCTGCGGCCAGGCGTGCTGCGTCGGCGGACTGCGGGGCCGTCTTGGCAATAGTCTCGACGGCGATGGAAGAGGCTACCTCGCCGGCGGCGTGACCGCCCATGCCGTCGCATACGCAAAAGAGCGGCGACTGCACCAGGTAGGAATCCTCATTGTGCGGGCGCACACAGCCAACGTCGGAGCGGGCGCCCCACATGAGTTGCGTGGTGGTGCCGGCATCATAGGTCGAGTCGGTCTCGATGCGTTCCTCGGTCAGGGGCTCAAAGCTCATGGTCGAGCCGGGGTCTTTGAGCTTGGCTTCAACGGCGGCTACGTCGATCTCGGCTGTGTCACCGGGAGAGACGGTGTCGGTCTCGGCGTTTGATTCGGAATCGCCGGTGTCCGGGGAGCCGGGCTCCTCGGACGCGCGGGCGGTCGACTCGTCGTCTTGCGGGCTGACGTCTATAGGCTCGGGTGTCGCAAAGTGCGACGGCGCGGGCGTGCTTTGCGACTGGGCGGCGGGCTCGGCCACGGTATCGGACTCGCTTGCGGGCGCAGGCTGCGGGGCCTTGGGTGCAGGGCCGTCCTCGGGGGATGGCCCCGCCTCGGGCGCCGGCGTAGACACGGGCGCAACCTCGGATGCCGGGGCTATGGGAAACGCCGGCGCGGCGGGCTCGGGTGCCGCAAACACCGCAGCGCTCTCGTTGATTGCCGCGGCGACGGGCTCTGCAAAGTGAGCTGGCGCCGAGGTTGCTTCGGGCGCTGTGGGCTGTTCCGCAGCATGTGCGCCGATGGGCGCCGCTACGGCATCCTCTTCGTCCTCGTTATCGGCGAGATCCGAAATATCATGCGTTACTTGCGAAAGAGGCAGGGAGAACACGGTGTCCTCGGGCTCCACGGGTGCGGAGCCCGCCGGAGCGGCGTGGGCCGGCGCAGCTGTGGCGGCGGCCGGTGCCTCGGTCATAGTTGCGGACTTGTTCTCCTCGTCGATCATCGACGGTTCACCTTCATGACCACGTCGCCAATCTGGACTTCGTCGCCCTCACGCAGCGTCGCGGGCTCCACGAGCTGGCGGCCGTTGACGAGCGTGCCGTTAAGCGAGTTGAGGTCCTCGATGATGAGCGCCGGGCCCTGCAGCGAAAAGCGCGCATGCGAGGCCGAGACGAACGGTTCGTTGATGCAGATGTCCGAAGACGGAGAGCGACCGACGATGACGGGGCCGAGCATGTCTACGTGGATGCCGCGGATACCGCGCGGGCCCTTGTCCACATCGATCGTCCAGATAGCCGAGTCGCGGCGCTGCCCGCGCACGAGTCCCACGCCGGTCTTCATGACGGCGAACAGGAAGATATAGAGCAGGGCGACCAGGACGATGCGGCCTGCAAAAAGGACGATATCGATGTTCATAGGCGACTATCCCCTAAATTCAAAGGTACTCAGGCCAAACGTCAGCAGATCGCCGTTGCGCAGCGGGCAGCGCGTAATGCGGCGGTTGTTGACGAGCGTGCCGTTGGTGGAATTGAGGTCCTCGATCGACCAATCCGAGCCCGTAAAGGTGAGCTGGGCGTGGCGGCGCGACACGTTGGGGTCGCGCAGGGCAATGTCGGAAACTGAGCGCTCGCGACCGATGGTCACCTGTGCGGAGGTGATGCTATGGCTCTCGCCGCTCACGACGTCGACGAGCTGGGCGAGCGGGCGCTGCGGGGCGCGAGTGCTCGCCATGTTGGAGGCGATACCGGCTGCGGCGCCTAGGCCCACGGCGGCACCGGTCGCGGCGGCTCCGCCCATGCCGGCAAGCGCGTCGCGCGAGACGGTCTGCGGCACCGGGATGGGTGCTGCGGCGGGGTCGGGGACGCTAGGCGCGAAGGGATCTGCTACGGCAAGCGGGTCGGGAGCGGCGGCACGAGGCGTCGGCTGCTGCTGGGGCATGGCGGCGGGGCGCTGCTGCTGCGGGGCAGCAAACTGCTGCTGGCCGGCGCGCGGGGCGCTGGCGGCACGGCTTGCCGCGGAGTTGTTTTGGCCCAGACCGTTTTGATAGGCGCGCTCTTCTTCGTACAGGCGGCCGAGCGTGGGGGCATCGACGTTCTCGGCAAAGACCGAGAACTTGCCGGCACGCAGCTGCGGATCGATCATAAAGCGCACGAGGGGCTCGCCGACAAAGACATAACGGCGCTTTTCGGCCTGCGCCTTCACGAACTCGCGGACCTCGCGCGAAAGCTCGGGGTAGAACGGGGCGAGCATGGGGTCGTCGTCGGCGGCGATCAGGATGGTATAGAGTGCCGGCGCCGTGTTGACGCCATTGATCACCAGAGTCTGATCCTCCATGTCGCGAGCGGCCTGCTTGGCAAGCTTCTTAAAGGAGAACGGGGCACGGGTGGCACCGAAGATGCCGGCCACGTGGTCCTCGAAGATGTTCAGGAAGTTCACGAAAGATCACTCTCCGTATAGGTTCTTTGGTATCCGAGCAAATATAGGCATATCCCAACGATTATAGAGGATAGGATTCCCGCAACCGCCGCCTTGGCGATGACCGCGGCTGCAAGGCTGGCAATTTCCATATGGTGTGCAAGACAGGACGCCGCTGCGCAGCCGATGCCGGTGACGGCGATGGCGGCGATTGCGGCAAGGTTTGATCCCTGATCGGCACGCTTGGCATGGGCATTGAGCAACGCGGATGATGCTGCGGCAGTTGCCGCGACCAGCACAAAGGCAGCCCAAAGGAGCGGGTCTCCCAGCGCTGCGGCAACGTTACCGAGCCCCAGCACGCCTTCGGCTGAAAGCGCGATCGTGGCCAGACGGGCAAAAAGCGCGCCCATGCCCGTTGCCGCGGCGGCGCTTGCCGGGCCGAGCCAAAATGACGCGACGCCGGCGGCGACCCCAGCTGCCAGGAAGGTATTGCCGGTCAGACAGCCAAGCGCGAGTGCACAGGTGAGCGCGGCGCTCGCGGCAGCCTCGGTGCGACCCCAGGCGATCCACCAACCGGACATGGCGGCAGCAAAGATCACCGCGACGGGCAGCATCGACAGGATGCCCTGTGCCTGCATGGTGGCGTTGGCCATGAGCACCAAAAAGCCCACAGCCGAGATGGCCGAGCCAATCTGGGGGGCCAGGCCAGCCGCCGCTCCGATCGCGATGGCCGCAATGACCAGGCCGGGAAGCGCCGCGACCCCGGCCGTTTGCATCAGCAAAAAGCTAAAGGTGCCGCACGTTAGCGCCGAGATAGCGCGCATGGTGTAGTCGCGCGCATGGCTCCAGCGCGTGCCCGCCCAGCCGAGTGCGGGGTCGACCTCGATGACGTCGTCCTCGTAGTGCGACGGCTCGATATCGTCGAGCTCCTGCTCGTCATCCGAAAGTTCGCCAACCATTTGCTCCAGGCTGCGACGGCCTTCGCGCACGCTGCCCAGACCGGCAAGGAGCTGGTCGCAAAATGCCTCGATGCTGTTGGGGCGGTCCTGCGGCATGGGGGAGAGCGCGCTCATGAGCGCGGCCTCGGCTCCCGAGGGAAAGTGTGGTATCAGCTCGCTGGGATAGGTGGCGCCGCCGATGATGCGGCCGAGCGAGTCGGCGGGCGTGGCCGCCATAAAAGGAGCGCTGCCGCACAGGCCCTCGTAGATCACACAGGCGAGGGCAAAGACATCGGCGCGCTCGTCGACCGTGCCGGTCTCGATATCGAGCTGCTCGGGCGGCATGTAGCCGATGGTGCCGCCGCGTGAGCCGCCAAAGCCGCCAGCAGACGACAGCCGCGCCATGCCAAAGTCGGTGAGCTTTACATTGCCCGAGTGGTCGATGAGCACGTTGGCGGGCTTGATGTCCAGGTGGAGCACGCCATTACTGTGGGCGAAGGTGAGCGCCTGGCCCAGGGCATCGGCAATGGCCGCGGCCTCGTCAAAGGTGAGCGAATGGCCGTCCGCGCGGTGCAAAAACTCGGCCAGCGACATGCCATCGACATATTCCATAACCAGGTAGGCATAGGCTGTGTCGTGCGTAAAGTCGATAACCTGCACGATGTTGGGATGTTGAAGCATGGCGGCAGTGTGCGCCTCGCGCAGGACATCCATGATGTCGCTAGCGGGCATGCCGGCACCGTTGATAAGGGGGATGCGTTTAATGGCGACGCGGCGGCGCAGGTGCGTGTCGCGGCAGATCTCGATGGAGCCAAAACCGCCGGTCGCAAGTGTCTCGAGCGGCTGGTACCGCTTGAGCAGCTCGCGAGAGCTGGTGCCCTCCAAAGGAACGTCCGGCGAGAACCGGGCGGTATGTTGCGAGAAAAGCGGCATGGCCAACCCTCGTGCGTTTAAAGTTCGTTTGCGAGCGGCGGGCGCGGGGCCGAGCCGTTCGCGGTGGCATAGATGCTGCTAGTGTAGCACGCTCGGGCAGATGGCGAGGATAGCGGGATGCGAGGTGGCCCGATCGATTCGGCCCGTTTCGGCTCGTTTGGAAAGCGCATCTCAGTTTTCAGCCAAATTATGGGATGCGCTTTCCAAATGGGGTGGGCTGCGGAAACTGCATCCCAGAATATTGCCCTGGAACGGGATGCGCTTTCCGAACCGGCGTCCAAAAGGAAACCGCATCCCGCTTTGATGTGGGGACTGCGAACAAAAGCCGGACCGTGATCTGGCGCGGATTGGAGTTCGCCTGAATCATTGATGCTGGCTGGTGTGAGAACAGAGATAAACGAGCGGCTCGAGCGATATAATGACACGCTATGGAGGCCGTATGCTCTTTTCCCGCCGTTCTGCTACATTTGCCTGCGCCATTGCGCTTGTCGTAATGGCGGTCACCCCTTATCACCGGTTTTCATCTTCAATCGGCCTAGCGTCAGGTGCAATGACCTGGCTCGTTATCCTGGGCGCATGCCTCGCGGCGTTTGTTCATGGTGCTGCGCTATGCAAGGGGGGAATGAGAAGGCCGAGGCATCTCGGTGCCATCGGTGTTTTCCTTGGTGTTATTGCAACGGTTCCCGAATGGGCCGACCTGGCTTTCTATGCTCGCGGAGACTCTATTCCAATCGTGTTTGCACCGATTTGGTTGTTACATGGCGTTTCGTGTGTCTCGTGCTTTGTTGGGTCGCTGCTTCTCTCATATGTTATTTGGGGCACGGCGGACTCTCCTTTGACGCAGAGGTCGACACGGACTGACGAAAGGGAAACTCGTCACCCGCAGGACGCGATTTTTACAGAAACAATAGCCGTCATGTCTTGCCTGCTGTTTTGCTGTCGAGTTTCATGGAGAGTCGTTCCCGAGCCATGGGGGATGCCCCCTGTAACGGCCGCGTCAATTGGCCTTGCGCTTTTAATTCCGTTGGTCTATCTCGCATTGACTGTGGCCCCGCCGTTTTGCCGCCCTCGTGCCTTTGGCCATGGGCGGCGCGACGTGTTTGCCTGTTCTGTGCTCGTAGCAGTTCCTATTGGTCTTATTCCGGCTGTTGAGGCGGCATACTTCGCAAGCGATGCCGTGGTCATTGCATTGCTGGCGATGGGGTCCGTTATCGCTGCTGCCTTCGTATGCATGTTGCTAAGGGGGAAACGGGACAACAATTCGGATATCGCCTGTGCGTCCGACACATTCGATGCGGGGGTGTTTTCCCCTGCCCTGTCGCCTAGAGAAGAGCAGTTTGTTCGACTGCTGCTCAAAGGGAAAACGCCGGCGGAAATTGCCAAGGAGACGGATACGAAGCCATCGACGGTGAGAACAACGCTTCACCGAGCATACGGGAAGGCGTCGGTTGCGGGCTCACGCGAGCTCGTGGCGCTGTTTGCGGGTGAGGGCGATACTGTAGGGCATGAGCTACCGCAGCGGCATGCTGACGATATAGTGGCATCAGCTCGAACGCGCCGGCTGTTTCGATACCTGCTCACATTATTCTTTATCCTCCTTGCGGCGGGGCCCTTGGTAATGGCGGATAGCGATTGGGGGTCCGGTGTTTCGCGGGCTGTCGCCTTTTCCCTCTTAAGCTACGCATTGGGTCTCGGACTGCTTCTGTCGCTATGCTACGCGGGTGGAAAAGCGAATCGTGGCGCTGCGCTGGATAGAGCGGGTGAAGCGATTTGGCTCGGAAGCCCGTACGTATGGGCGGTGCTATCTGCTGTGGAATGGTCTTTTATCTATATCGCGGCATTGATGTGCATACGCGTTCCGTTGATGGCTGTGCCGGTCCTGTTTTGCGGCGTGGCGTCTACGGCTTCGCTCGCTGTTGGGCTGCGTCCGTTTAAGGTGCATGCCCATGCTCGGGCTATCGTGCCGTTGGTGTCAATGGGCATGGTTGCCTTAATCTATGCGGTCGCTAGGGGGCGAATCCATGGACTTGCGGTGCTGACGGGGGTGCTGCTCACATATATAGTGATGCGAAGCTGTCCGCAGCGCAAAATGCTTGGGATATGGATGCTTTGCTTCGGGGCGACGGCTCCTGTTTGGGCTGTCTTGCTCAATATGGTGCAGGATCTGACGGTTTTCGAGCCGTTGTTCCTCGCGTCGTTGTTGGGGCAAAGTTCGGCTGTCAATGTCGTCGTGGCAACGGTGATTGTTTGCTGGTCTGTGCCCATGTTCGTTACGCACATCGCGCTCGCCCGCTCGGTTGAGGACGAGAAGGCCGTCTTGGAGTACCGGGCGAACGGGTCCACCGAAACGGCCCGCGTGCGCCAGCTGGCCCTGCTTACGTCGCGCTCCCTTTCTGATGTTCAGTCGCAAATTTTGCTGATGACGGCAGAGGGGGCAACGACAAAGGCCATTGCGGAGGATGTCGGTTACGCTGCATCTACGGTGCAAGCGCTGCGGTCTGCATCTTACCGCCAGTTGAAGATCAAGAATAAGGCGGAGCTAATTTTATTGTTATCGCAGGTAAATAACGTGTAAACGCCTGAGCAATCAACTCAATAGCGGGTGTTTACAGACATCTTTCTCTATTCATGCGAAGGTTGCCGTGCGTCGACGCATTGTTAACCGCTTTTGATTGGAGAAGGCCATGATTAAGCCAAGGAGCGCTATTGCTCGAATCGGAGTCGGCTTGGTGATTGCAGCTGGTCTGTCCCTAGGGGTTCCCGCTGCATCGTTTGCACAAGAGGAGTTTGACACCTCTCAGGTTTCCAGCATTACTCAAAACGCCGATACGGGAATTACGACCTGTACGAACAATGCCGATAAGGCATTTAGTTTTCAATGTGCCGGGACGAGTGCAACTGGCTACCGTCAAAAGGATGATTCCTCATCGCTCTATCTGGATATCCAGGGCCATACGGGAAATCCGCTTCGGTTATATACAGACGGTGCGTATAACACAAGCGGTAGCGGCAGCATGAATTGTACTCAGGGAACGTATCGTTCGAATCACAAGGGACAGTGGGAAATGTATAACCTCGTCCGTGAGAACGGGCGATCTGCGGCGCGACTGACTGCATGGGCGGAGTCTGGCTACGGCACTGTTATTGGCGTATGGAGCCCCGACTGCGTCGGGCATTTCCACAAGCTTCCCGCATAGTTGTTTGAAATGGCTCCCTTCCGGCTTTCTGGGTCGGAAGGGGGAGGAGGACGTATGAACCAAAAGCTCGCAAGATACGAACTGTCGAAAACGATTAGACGTCCAGCTTTTATCCTTGCTCTCTTGATTGCGGTCGCAGTTGCAATAGCTGCCGCGCTGGAGCCGTGGGCAAATTTGGAAAAAGAGCGCCACAACCTTCTTTCTTTTGGTTACGGCGTTGGCGTGCAAGCCGAAAATTATCTCGGTCAAACACGTGAAAGCAGCTTCGGTAACTGGATTGTTGTGAGCGCGAACGCGCCACTGTCTGCGTCGGTGTTTTTCTATGCACTGCCCCTGCTTGCAATGTTGGCTGGATCTTGGTCGTGTCTCTTTGAGCGTTTGAGTGGTTATGACATGCAGATATGCACGCGCGTTTCCAGAAAGGCGTACGTGAACGTAAAGATGCTGTCTGCTTTCCTCTCCGCGTTTACAGTGACTGCCATTCCTCTGCTCGTCAATTTCCTGATCGTCTCGATGCTTTTTCCTGCGTATCTTCCTCGGGTCGATGAGTCGACTTACGTAGGACTTTACCTGCATAGCTACTTCTCCGGTCTATTTTATTCGCATCCTTTGTCATATGTGCTCGCATACACGCTGTTCGATGCTGTCACGCTCGGGACTTTATCCATGGCTGTAACTGGCTTCTCAATTTTGTTTCGTAGCAGAATCAAAGCGATAATTGTCCCGTATCTGCTAATGGTTGCGTGGCATTTTGCAAATGGCTGGATCTTCGGCGTAATGGCTTGTGTGGGGTTTAACTGCAATATCCTCAACAGCATCAGGTCGGAATCGCTGAATAACTGGCCAGACATTCGAGCCGGTTTTGCGGAAATCATATTATTGACCCTTGCTTCGTTGGCTTTTTCTGGGGCGTGGAAAAGACGCGAGGTGGTCTGATGCTGTTTAGGCTGGTCGCCGCGGACCTGAGGACCGTTTTGAAGAAGAACATCATCACTTTTATTGCAATTGCGGCAGTGACCGTTGCGAACTTGGTGTACGCCTACGGATTGTCTTCTGTGTATGGGGTTAGAACGGATACCTTGGGGTTTGCGGATAATCTTGCGCTCGTGTTTGCCGGATCTGCTCCGTTTGAGCCTAGGCCCGGGGTCATGTTTGTGCCTCCGCTAGGATGGCTATTTCTCATTCTGCTTATTCTCTATACAACACTCGACTATCCGACCGAATCGTTGCACGGGTTTGGTTTGCAAGCGCTTGTTCGATGCCGGGCAAGAACCCTTTGGTGGGTCTCGCGTTTTATCTTGGTGGCGGCAGTAACGGCATTTTCACTGCTCGTGGTGGTTTGCTCTGTTGTGATTTGGAGCTTGGTGGTGAGCTCCTCGTTCAGCGCGGTCATTCATGGTGAGTCGCTTCAACTGGCTAATTTGGCGCCGTGGTTTCTCAAAGCTGCCGAGGCAGATGCGCTGCCGTTTTTCATAGGTCTCTTATTTGCTTTTGAGGCGCTTGCGTTTGCGCAGGCAGCGGTTGGGTTTGTGCTTGGGTCGTCAGTCTCGTTTGTGGTTTTAATGAGCTACCTGATCTGCTCGGCATATGCACGACATTGGGCGCTATTGGGTAACGCCTTGATGCTGTTGCGCTGGGGTGGAATTGTCAAAGAGGGAATCGCGGCGGGCTCGAGTGTCTTGTCATCAATTGGGCTTATGTCGTTATGCCTATCGTTGGGTGGACTGTGGTTTCGAAGGGCCGACCTTATAGAAAAGGGGGACAAGATATGAGTGTGATCGTAAGGGGCGTATCGAAGCGCATGGGTAAAAACGATGTCCTGCGCAACGTGTCCATCGAGGTTGACCCTGGGACTGTGGTCGGGCTTCAGGGGATAAACGGTTCGGGTAAGACCATGCTCATGCGAGCGGTTTGCGGGTTGATCAAGCCTACCGAAGGCGAAATCTCTATCGATGGCCAAAGGCTTGGGGCGGACATCTCGTTCCCGCCGAGTCTGGGGATGTTGATCGAGGCGCCTTCCTTTTTGGGATATCTGTCTGGCTACGACAATCTGAAGCTCATCGCTCAGATCAAGGGCGTTGCCACCCCCGAGGACATTCGCTCTGCCCTGCGGCTCGTGGGGCTCGATGCAGACGAAAAAAAGAAGTTCCGAGCATACTCGCTTGGGATGAAGCAGCGTCTGGGGATAGCTGCGGCAATTATGGAGAAGCCGAAGCTGCTTGTTCTCGATGAGCCAACGAATGCCCTCGACGAAGCGGGCGTTGAAATGCTCAAGCGCGTTGTGGCGATGGCGGCATCAACGGGTCGTGAGGTCCTTCTGTCCAGCCATGACGGAGAGGTGCTCGAGGAACTGGCCGATCGGGTTTACTGCATGCGCGACGGTGCCGTTGTGAAAGTTCGGGAAAGGTCGTGAGCGCGATGAAGAAGACCCTGTGGACGAGAAGATCGGCGCTCGCGCTTTTTTGCTGTGCTGCTGCCGGCCTTGCGGGCATGAGGGTGAGCGTCGTTAACGGGAACCGGACGGTCATTCCTGAGAAATATTACGCGGAGGGCGAATGGCTCTCGATGGATGGAGCGTTTCTGGGGTCGAAGGATGTGGTGACTGATGGGTATTCGTTTTGCATAGACGGGGCAGAGTTG
>OODE01001353.1_pt1 | contig 16108 bp, 17 predicted proteins | sample 1671771 | NCBI WGS metagenome assembly OODE01 (sample SAMN06348191, study PRJEB24527) | human gut metagenome | biome: human gut; feature: ankylosing spondylitis patient; material: feces | host: Homo sapiens | place: China | collected 2015-10 | reverse complement strand
ATAATCAGGCTGCACAGGAATGCGAAGAGAAATGTACAAAGCAGGTACAGATCCTTCAGGGATGCAGAACCACATTTGTCGTAGATGTTTGCAAGAGAATCCGTGAAACCTCCGGCTGCTAACAGAATCAATAACAAAGAAAACTGGTAAGAAACATTTTGATTTTTGACTTCGTTCGGATTCTGATTAATGATAACGACGGAGATCAGTGCAAGACAGATACCGGCAATGGAGGTAAGGGTCAGGGTTTCATGAAAAACTACAACAGCCATAATGGTTGGTACGATAACGCCAAGTTTCATAAATGTTGTTGATAATACAATGCCGTTTCGGTTTATATTGACCTGAAGCAGAATAAAATTGACAAGGTACATAATTCCGCTGATGAGTCCCATGCCTATTGGAAAAATCACTCCTTCTGAAAATGCGGATGTGTTGACACGTAAGCCAAATAATATGGCTAATAAGATACAGACAGCATAATTTGAGAGAAACATGGTCATATTGTTTCGGATGTGCTTGTCTGAAAGACGCATTGTAATTGATACGAATGCACTGAAAGTGATAGATAGTAATAAATAATACAATTTTTCCTCCCTGTGTGAAGGCAGATCCCGATGAGGATGATACCTTTTTATTTGTAAAATCAGAATTCAGTGTAACATATCAGGCGGTGGAGGGAAAGAAGTTTTTTGTGAATAGCTTTACTGTAAAAAGCTTCCATGCTATGATTATTTTTATCAATGATGATTTCTCTGAATATTGAGATAGAAGGGATTACAGTTATAGAAGCATCATTCGTATTTGGCAGAAATCCGATCTGCGCAGGTGAAGTGGAATCTGTCTGAGGGGACAGAGGAAAGTATGGTCCGTTTTCTTACGGTAATGCAGACGGATACTCTTCTGAAATACAGAGATCAGGTGTTGATCATAGATACCAAGTATTATGAAAAAATCCTGAGAGATCATTATGATAAAGCGATACTGCATTCTGAAAATTTGTATCAGATTTTTACCTATGTAAAGAATCTGGATGTGACAGGCAGCGGGAAAGTTTTAGGACTACTGTTATATGCCAGAACAGACGAGACAATTTCGCCGGACGGAAGTTACATGATGGGTGGGAATAAGATTGGTGTGAAAACATTGGATCTGAATAAAGAGTTCAGATGGATCGCAGCACACTAGAGTTGATTAGTTTGAAATACAGAAAAAATAATGAATATACGTTACAGTAATGGAAAAGAAAGGAATGAAAATTTTATGAACATACAGATATTTGGAACCAAAAAATGTAGCGATACCAGAAAAGCAGAGCGCTTTTTCAAGGAGCGCGGCATCAAATATCAATTTGTTGACATGAAAGAAAAAGGTATGAGCAAGGGTGAAGTTACATCGGTTGCACAGGCAAATGGTGGTTTGGAAAATATGATCAACTGGGAAGGCAAGGATAAGGATACGCTTGCGCTAATTAAATATATTGCGGATGAGGACAAGCTGGCAAAGATACTAGAGAATCCGCAGGTGATCAGGACACCTGTAGTTCGAAATGGAAAGCAGTCAACGTTTGGATATCAGCCGGATATATGGAAAGGGTGGAAATAGGATATGGCATTGTGGGCGATGGGGGATTTTCATCTGGCATTTTCGGTGGATAAGCCGATGGAAGTCTTTGATCCGATATGGAAGAATCATGAAAAGAAGATCCAGAAGTATGTCACAAAATGTGTGAAGGATACAGATACGATCGTGATCACAGGAGACCATAGCTGGGGGAGAAATCTTGAAGAGTGCGAAACGGACCTTAAATTTATTGAGGAACTTCCCGGGCGGAAGATCCTGCTCCGTGGAAATCATGACATGTTCTGGGACGCAAAGAAAACTGCCAGATTAAATGACAGCTTTGAGGGCCGGCTTCAGTTTCTTCAGAATAATTATTACAATTACGGAGATTATGCGCTGGTCGGAACCAAGGGATATTGTTATGAGGGAAAAGATTCAATAGAACATTTCCTGAAGATCAGGGAGCGGGAGGGGGAGCGGCTGAGGATATCGTTTGACAAAGCAAAAGCAGACGGATATTCTAAGTTTATCATGTTTTTGCATTATCCCCCGACAACCATCGGAGAGCAGGAAAGTCCCTTCACGCAGATGGCAGAAAAATACGGTGCAGAGCAGGTGATCTATTCTCACTGCCATGGCAGGGAAAGATACGATGACAGCTTCAAAGGAGAAGTAAACGGAATCATGTATCGGCTCGTTTCATCAGATTATCTGAAGTTCAGGCCGGAACGAATTTTATAAAATCAGAAAAGAGGAAAAAATATGAAGATCGCAATCATCAATGGAAGTGCAAGAAAAGGAAATACTTTAACAGCAATTAATTCTTTTATCAAAGGGGCATCTGAAGGAAATGAGATTGAAGTCATTAATCCGGACAAACTGAATATCGCACCATGCAAAGGTTGCGGCGCCTGTCAATGTCATAAGGGCTGTGTGGACAAAGACGACACAAACCCGACCATCGACAAGGTCGCAGCAGCAGATATGATCCTTTTTGCAACACCGGTTTACTGGTGGGGAATCACAGCACAGATCAAACAGGTTATCGACAAATGCTATTGCCGTGGCATGCAGATGAAAGAGAAAAAAGTCGGTATCATTGTTATTGGCGGTGCTCCGGCAGGGGATAAACAGTATGATCTGATCAAGAGCCAGTTTGACTGCATAGCAGACTATCTGGCATGGGATGTTCTGTTTTACAAACCATACTCCGCAAATGGCAAAGATGAACTGGCGAAAGATATTGAGGCGATGAAAGAGTTTGAGATGTTAGGAAAAGCACTGGAGAAATAAGTGCTCAGAAGAGAGGGGATAGTGATGATAAGAGTTTTATTCGTTTGCCACGGCAGGATTATGGAATATCAGACAGAATGAACTGGAATGGGGATAATCGTTAAAAGGTATTAAAGGAAGAATAGAGATATTATTATGGCGTGTGAGGAGCGAGACTTGCACGCCTTTTTGGTATAAAAGTACGTGCTTTTTTACGTGAAAGAGTGATATACAGGATCAACTTAGATAATTGAGAAACCATATGGTCAGCTGACACACTTTCATGTACAGGGGCACTTTTTGGTGCCGAAAAGTGCATTATCAAATGAGAGAAAATCAGTTATAATTACAGGTAACAGAAACCTGACCGGACTGTGAAATGACATTGCGGTCAGGAGTATGCGGAAACAGTGGATGCACATATCCACCATATCAGGATCAGAAGGAGGGATTGCAATGAAGAAAAGGTTATTATCAGGAATACTTGCACTTACAATGTGCTTCTCCATGACACCATCCATAGCATGGGGCAGTGGCATGACGGAATTCTCGGATGGGGGGGCATCCGGGGAGACAGAAGAGAAAGAGGTATTTACAGATGAGCCGGAGGTAGAGAAAGAGAAGGAACAGCCGGTAGCTGCGGCAGGAGTGCCGGAGGTGGAAGATGGGTTCAGTGACGGAATACTGGATGCAGCACAGGACACTTCTGTTACAACGAAACATACAGTGACCATTGATACCAGTTCCAGTTATAAAATAGGTACGGATACGATGTATGATGTGATAAATAATCATGATGGGACATTGACTGTGGGGGAAGATCCGGAGATTAAAGGATCACAAAACGAGTTGAGACATGTATATAGGTGCGTATATGAAAGTGATGGGAGTGGACGTTTTTTTGATATGTTTCAAAATCCAGAAAACCCAGAAAACGGCAGCTGGAGTACGACATGTAATAAGCCAATACCATCTACTCCAAATAGAAAAATACAGATTGATAATATATACACTTGTTTTTTAGTTACAACTACAAATGCAATAGTTACTGAAGATAATATAAAATATTATGGTGTTGCAAATAAACAAATTGTGACAAACCCCATAAAAGTTAATTATGATTTACTGGGTGGATCAGGCGGTCCAACCACAGATTGGATATGGAATGTTGATGGATTATGGAAAAATGCCCATGATACTGAGCCAACTAAAGCAGGCTATAAATTTGATGGATGGTATACTGAGCCAAATGGAAATGGAATCAAAATTGATACAGTTTCGCAGGCTGTTGATAATGCAAGGGTAGGCTCTAATGGATATAAAGAAGTAACATTATATGCAAAATGGGAGCATAAGCATGTCTGGCAATATAGTGAGAGTGGAGATACTCTTAAGGCATATTGCTCAAACACAGATTCACAATGTGAATATCATGGAACAAGTTTTGACAATGCAAAGGCAACAGTTTCACTTAAGCTTAATGGATTTGATAGCGATAAATGTGCTAAATATGGAAGTATCTATGATGTAACATATGATAATAATAATTTTACTTCAGAAACAGGGGCAACAATAGGAACAATTCAGTATGTAGGTTGTGATGGGACTAAGTATTTGGAAAGTCCAGTACTTCCCATCTCTCCTGGAAAATATAAAGCAAAAGTAAACATTACATTGCTTGAAGATCAGAACTCAAGGGAGATATCTACTGACTTTGAAATTAAACCGCTTCCGGCGAAGCTTGACTGGAGCAGCTCAGACCTGACTTATAACGGGGAGGACCAGACAGTCACTGCAAGTGTGAAAAATGCCCTGCCCGGCGATGGATTTACATTGGAATATGAAACCAACGAAATTTACACGAACACTGGAAAGAATGCACAAACGTACAAGGCAAAGGTCACAGACCTTGGAAATGCCAATTACAGCCTCAGCCAAGAAGAGAGCATCCATCCATGGGTTATAAATCCAAAAGCAGTAACAGTGAAACCGGATGATTTACACAAGCATATCGGCGGGGAGGAACCTCAGCTTACTTATACCACAGACGGCATCGTTGAAGGTGAAACACTATCTGGGATCACATTGCAGAGAGTATCAGGTGAGGATGCCAGAAAATATATAATTACAGCCACAGAAACAGCAGGTGCAAATCCGAATTATACTGTCACACGAGAGACAGGCACCTTTACAATTGAGGACCATAACTGGCCAAAAGACGGAAAGATATTAAGTCCTGCAACTTCATGGTCAGAAGGAATGAAGGAGCGAACCTGTACAGCACCGGGCTGTGGTCAGAAAAGATATGATGCCATCCCGAAACAGGATGGAAAACCAACTGATGATCCCTTTGCAGATAAAATAGATAAATATATCCAGATATTTGGCTCAGAAATCACAGCAGCAGCTCTGGACAATGAAAAAATAACCCTTTTTGAAGTTTTTCCGCAAAGTGCAAAAGATAAAATTTCTTATCAGTTACAGAAGGCTAAAGTATGGCTTGAAATTAACCAGTGTCACAACCTTGCCCCTGAATGGGAAAATTTAATTAACATAGAGATAGGAAAGACAGTCGGAAAAAATGCAGACCGGATTTTATTCGATATAAATTTGTACAGTCAACTTGAGAACGAGTTTAAAACACACATTACAGACCCCGGTGTGGACATGAATATCAGATTTAAAATTCCTGATAAAATGATTAATAACCAGCCTTATACCATCCGGGATTATAAAATTCTCAGACTGCATAAGGACAGTGCAACGAATCAGGCAACTGTTGATATATTAGATCCTGTCTTTAACAGCAGTACTAACGAGCTTACCTTTAAGTCAGATAAATTCTCTATTTATGTACTGACTTACAAAGACACCTACTATTCCCCAAGCTACCCGGTAACAGGCATTAAGGTATCTCCGGATACTCTTACCTTAACAAAGAAAGGTGAAACTGCTCAGCTTACCGCAGAAGTGACACCGTCCTATGCAGACAATAAGCGTGTAACCTGGCAATCCAGCGATGAGAAAGTAGCAACTGTAGATGAAAACGGCAAGGTAACAGCAGTGGAAAACGGAACTGCCACCATCACCGCAACATCTGTAAGCGGCAGTTACACAGCGACAGTTTCCGTAACAGTGAAAATCCCTGTGGAAATCCAGAAGCTCACCATAGAAGCAGAGAAAGAAACCCTGACAAAGATTGGTGAATCCACAGAGTTGAAAGTAAAGATTGAGCCTGAAAATGCAGATTTACAGAAACTGATCTGGAAATCCGATAACGAAAAAGTTGCCACTACAGATGAAAACGGCAAGGTAACAGCAGTGGGAAATGGAACTGCAGAGATCACAGTTACAACAGAGGATGGAAAAATTACAGCTTCCATTATGATCACAGTGAAAGTCCCGGATGAACCCACGATCAATAAGACCACAGGCTTCAGAAGGTTAAGAGCCCGTTCTGTAAAACAGACAAAAACTTCTGTGACATTGCAGTGGAACATCATTGAGGATGCAGATGGATATTTCGTATACGGCAACCGCTGTAATACAGGTACAAAGTCTTACAAGTACAGGAAGCTTGCCACCATCACCGGTGGAGATATCAGCACATGGACCCAGAAGGACCTGAAAAAAGGTACTTACTACAAATATGTGGTAAAAGCCTACAGACTGGTAAATGGCAAAAAGGTAGTGACAGACACGTCCATATCTGTACATGCAGTCACCGGAGGCGGTCAATACGGAAATGCAAAAGCTGTTTCCGTAACCCAGATTGGAAATAAGAAGAATGTTTCAAAGATCACCCTGAAAATGGGAAAAACCGCACAGATAAAAGCAAAAGAAGTAAAGAAAGATAATAAGATCGAACGCCACAGAAAACTCTGCTATGAAAGCAGCAATACAAAAGTAGCCACCGTTACCCCGGATGGCCTTATCAGAGCAACAGGCAAAGGAACCTGCACAATATGGGTATATGCACAGAATGGCGTATACAAAGCTCTGAAAATCACTGTAAAATAATCCTGATGGGGTTTTAACTGTGAAATGAAAAAATACCGGATTGAGCCAAACAGGCCTGATCCGGTATTTTTTTCGTTCCGGGAATTTATAAGTGTTATAGAAAAAACAGGAAAAAGGTGGTAATATAAAAAAATACAGAGAGAAAGGACATGGCAGAGTGGACATATGACAGAAAATACAGTATTACCACTGATAAATACAGCATTTGAGCCAGGAAATGCAAGAAAAGCAGCAGAGAATTTTGCAGACAGGGATTTCCGGGAGATCGCTATTGCAGAATTTTATTATTTCACAGGGCAGGCGCAGAAATGCAGTGATCTGGTGGAGATTTATATTATGAGTTCCCGGCTGGAACTGAGGCTGTCTGCATGTATGCTCTATGTGTACTCTAATCTTACACTGGGAAATGCGAAGGCATCTGAACGTGGCCTTGAGATTATCCGGGAATGTCTGAGAAAAGAGATGGAAGCTCCCACTTCTGAGAGAAATACAGCATACTGTGTATTTGCAGGATATATGGGAACAGTTCTTTTACATCTCTCTACAGAGGAACTGCCGGATATGAAGAAATATATGAGCAGTCTGCCTCAGGGACTGAGAATTTTTGCTGCCAATGTAATTTCCCATGACCTTTATCTGAAAGGTGAATACAGCAGGGCTCTGGGAATCTGTGATGCGGCACTGTTTTCCTGTAAAGAAATTTATCCTGTTGGGATGATATATCTTTACTGTGTAACTGCTATGTGTGAAATCAGTCTGAAGAATCAGGCAGAAGCAGAAAAAGCCATACTCACTGCATGGAAACTGGCAGTGAAGGATGAGCTTATCGAGCCGTTTATCGAACTCCACGGACTTCTCCAGGGACTTCTGGAGTCCTGCATCCGCAAAGAAAATCCGGAGATGTACAGAAAAATATCGGATGCAGTTATTACCTTCAGCCGTGGATGGATGGCGGTTCACAATCCTGCATCAGACAACCCTGTGACAGACGCTCTGACTACCATGGAATTTTCCATTGCCATGCTGGCCTGCCGGGACTGGAGCAACCGGGAGATCGCAGAACACATGGGGGTATCCCTAAACACAGTGAAGCATTATCTTACAGATATCTTTAACAAGCTTCATGTAAAAAAGAGAGATGAATTAAAGAATTTCGTATTAAAATGATCGGGAAATCCAGGAAGATACGGTATTTGCCCTGCGTAACCATCCTCTGATGCCGCAGGATATGAAAATACATAGTAATAATGCCCAAAAACAGAAGATACATTTTTAGTAAAAAACGCTTTTGAAATCAAAGTAAAATGGTTTTATAATAAAAATAAGGGCGAGTAGCGTAATGAGTCGGAAAACAACAGTTATGCTGCTTGTTTTTATAAAATGAATTTCAGGAGGAACTGCAAATGCATGAGTATGAAATCTTTATCGAGGATATAAATCCATGTGGAGGAGAACAATACAGTAAAAAAACTTTGATCGAGGCAGAAGCAGCCAGCCCGGAAGCTTATGTAAAAGAAAATGGAAGATTTCCGATTCTGGAATCCACACGCAACGAGAGTGGAGATGTTGTAATAGTAACAGGAGACAATCAGGGTTCTTTTGTACGTTATACTTTTACGGAATAAGAATGCCAGTCAGCAAGGAGTGGATTTTGTGAAATATGAAATTGGAGACTTTGTCAGCAAACCAGTTACAGGTATCTGTAAAATAGAAAATATTTTATATTTGAATCCGCAGGATGAAAAAAACGATAAGTTATATTATCTGATGAAACCGGTAGAAGATGAAAAGGACAAAATATATGTTCCTGTTTCAAGCTCAGATTCAAGACTGAGATTATGTCTGACAAAAGAAGAAGCCTGGAATCTGATCAAACGAATTCCGGATATCCCGACAGCATGGACAAACAATGAAAAAATGAGGGAACAAAATTATAAAGAAGCAGTAAGAGCAAATAACCCTGAGGCATTAGTTGCTATTATAAAAATGATTTATCAGCGGAAGCAGAAAAGACTTGCACAAGGGAAAAAGTGTACTGCTACAGATGCAAGGTATTTCCAGATAGCAGAAAATCTGTTATATATGGAACTGGGAGTTGCACTTGAAAAGTCAAAGCAGGAAATCTGTAAAACGATTATTGATTACATCGATCAAAATAAAATAGATTGATGTGCATTATAAAAAATATTTTGTTTGACTTTTAAAAAAACAGGAAATATAATGATAACGAACGAGTAGCAGATGAGCGTAAATCCAGTTTCATGCTACTCGTTTTTCTTTTGTTAAAATAGAATATTTGCCATGAAAAAGTGTGTAGCTTGTCAGCGTAAGTCCAGCTTATATGACAAGGTGCGCACTTTTTTTGTGCCAAAAAGAGAGGAGTTAAAACAAAATGGCAGAAAGTAACAAGATGAAAGATATGCCGGTGAATAAGCTAATGATCCAGATGGGGATCCCGATCATTGCGTTCGCTTATGGAATGCGAAGCAAAAAAAGAATCCAGGATGGAATCAGATATGGGCTTATTTATACGATCGTATTAATGATTCTGGGCATTGCGGTCACAGAGATTTTCCCTGCTTCATTTGCCACACTGTTTAACGCAGGACAGTCGAGAGAGTATTTTATCAGTGCAATGAGAGTGATTTCCATCAGCTTTTTGTTTGCAGGAATCAATGTTGCTTATCAGGGAATCTACCAGGCTCTGGATGGTGGTATAGAATCACTGATCATTTCTCTTTTGAGACAGTTTGTGATTATCTTACCGCTGGCAGGAATTTTTTCTATATTTGTCAGAAACGGTCAGATGGGCGTTGCACTGATCTGGTGGGCATTTCCGATCACAGAAGCAATTTCATGCCTGGTAGGATATGTATTTTTAAAGAGGATCAGAAAAAATAAAGTAAACGTTCTCAAGTAAGGAGGAAGAGAGATGGCAAAAAGAATCATTACGATCAGCAGAGAATTCGGGAGCGGTGGACGTTTTATTGGTGAGGAGGTAGCAAAGAAATTAGGGATTGCCTATTATGATAAAGATATCATCAATCAGATTGCAGAAGAGTCCGGTCTGTCACCAGATTATATTCAGGAAAGTGCAGAGCTGTCCCCGAAAAAGGGGATTTTGGCATATGCACTTGCCGGACGTGATATTACCGGAAAATCTGTAGAAGATATGGTATATGAGGTACAGAGAAAAGTTATTTTGGAACTGGCAGAGAAAGAGCCATGTGTGATCATTGGAAGAAATGCAGATTTCATTTTAAAAGACCGGGATGATGTGCTGAATGTTTTTATACATGGAAATATGCCGGAAAAAATGAAAAGGATCTGCCAGCTGTATAATGTCAGTGAGCAGGATGCTGTAAAGATGATGACAGATACAGACAAAAGACGTATGACAAATTACAACTTTTATACAGACCAGAGATGGGGAAAAGCCAGTAATTATACACTGTGCCTGAACAGTTCGCAGCTTGGATATGATAAGTGTGAAGAAATAATCATGGAGTGTGTAAAGTAAATAACATTGTATTATACCCGAACGGGGATAGTTTATAAGAAATACATAAAATTATACCTGTTCGGGATTATTTTTGCTATTAAAGCTTGAATTTATACCCGCTCGGGATTATCATGATTAATATGAACAGAATTGGAAAGTATATAAAAGAAGAAAGAAAAAAGGCAGGTTTGACACAGGAAGAGTTTGCGATGCGTTCCGGTCTGGGACTCAGATTTGTGAGAGAACTGGAGCAGGGAAAAGAGACTGTGCGTCTGGACAAAGTAAACCAGGCACTGGCAATGTTCGGAAAAGAAGCTGTACCGGGAGAGAGGGAGGAGTGAAAGAATGGGTAGTTATTTGAACCCTGGAAGCGGTCTTTTTGAGATGGCATTGAGATCACAGATTTTTGTTGATAAGAGCGGCTTGATAGAAAAAACAAACCACTGTGTGCGGACACTTCAGAGATATATGTGTGTAAGCAGACCAAGAAGATTTGGAAAATCTATGGGTGTGGATATGCTGGCTGCTTATTATGACAGAAGTGTTAATACAAAAGAATTGTTTCAGAGTCTGAAGATCAAAAGTACCAAAGATTATGAAAAACATTTGAATCAATATGATGTTCTGAAAATCAATATGCAGGAATTTCTCAGTGCAACAAATGATATTGAGCATATGCTGAAAATGCTGAATGAATATCTGATTTTTGATCTGAAAGAGCAATATGGGCAAGTTCGATTTCGTGATGAAAAAAATCTGGTTCAGGTTATGAAGGATGTCTATAGTTACACGAAGCATCCATTTGTGATTTTGATTGATGAGTGGGACTGCCTGTTTCGTGAATATCAGCAGGACCAGGAGGCACAGAAAAAATATCTTGATTTTCTTAGATTCTGGCTTAAAGACAAAGAGTATGTTGCGTTGGCCTATATGACAGGGATTCTTCCAATAAAAAAATATGGCTCACATTCAGCTCTTAATATGTTTACAGAGTATTCAATGACAGATCCGGGAAATCTTGCAGAATATTTTGGATTTACAGAGACAGAAGTTCAGAAATTATGTGAAAAATACGAAATGAACTTTGAAGAGGCGAGAGCATGGTATAATGGCTATCATCTGATTTCGCATGAAGGTGGGACTAGAAAAGTTTATTCCATGTATAGCCCCAAATCTGTAGTAGAAGCAATGCAGAAGAGAAAGTTCGGAACATACTGGAATCAGACAGAGACTTACGAAGCTCTGAAAGTATACATTCAAATGAATATGGATGGGTTAAAAGATGCAATTGTTCAGATGCTGGCGGGAAGTAATATAAGAATCAATACAGGAACATTCAGTAACGATATGACAACTTTTGCGACAAAAGATGATGTGCTGACATTACTGGTTCACCTGGGATATCTGACTTATGATAATGAAAAGGAAACTGTAGAAATCCCGAACAGGGAAGTATCCCAGGAATATGTGAATGCAATCAGCACGATGGACTGGACGGAAGTGATTCGTTCCGTACAGACATCCAGAGAATTACTGGAAGCACTGTGGCAAATGGATTCCGAAAAAGTAGCAAAGGGAATCGAACAGGCACATAAAGAGGTTTCGATATTAACCTATAATGATGAAAATTCATTGAGCTGTACAATTAACCTGGCATTCTATTTTGCAAGAGAATATTATACAGTAATCAGAGAATTGCCGGGTGGTAAAGGATTTGCAGATATCTGTTTCATACCCAGAGAGATCCATATGGATAAACCAGCTGTTGTAATCGAATTGAAATGGAACAAAAGTGCAGAAGGTGCAATTCAGCAGATTAAGGACAAGCAATATATAGAGGCACTAAAAGATTATCATGGAAATCTGCTTCTGGCAGGAATTGATTATGATAAGAAAACAAAACAGCATAGCTGCATTATCGAAAAGTGGAATATGAGTTAAATGCTATGAAATTTAATAGCAACTTATAAATTTGCTAATATCTTCCAAATCAAAAGCAGATTCGTTAACATGAATACATCAGGTAAATTATCATAGAAAGAAATCTGGAGGTATATGCAATGTTAAATGAATCTGTGATCAAGGTATTAAAAAATGGTATGTGGGATCTGGCAACATGCGCGAATGGGGAACCGAATGTAGTGCCGGTAGCTTTTAAAAATTTCGCTATATGTGTGTGATCTGGCAGGAGTATAAAGCGACTCAGAACAAGATTAACAAGATACAGTCTGCGGAAGACCTTTCAGAATTCAGAAAGGTTTCTGAAGAAATGGTGGAATCCATTTACGGAAATGAAGAGGAAGTTAAGCGTCTCAGGAAGCTGTTAGAAATTCAGGGACAGAAGTAATGTAGAAACACCGTATCATATCAACAGAGCTAAAAATGGAAACAAACCGAATCAAAAGATGTAAGTAAGGAAATATCGTTTTGCTGTCTAAGTGATGGTAAAGCGATATTTTTTTGCTATAGTTCTGAAAAATTTTTGCCCAATAGTTCTTGACAAATCCTCAAATCCCTATATAATTATCAAAGGTAATTAACAAAGATAACTATATAGGGAGAATGCAACATGACCAATAAGAAGATCAAGGAGATGCTTGATGCATGTTATCAGGCGAAGCGGATCAGGGAGATGCTACCGCCGCTGCCTCAGGGTGTGATGCCGTCTTATATTCAGTATCTGGATGTGATCCAGTCGCTGGAGAAACGGGATGTTCATGTAAAAGTATCTGATATCAGTGATGAGCTGAACATTCCGCGCCCGGGAGTGACCAGAACGGTTAAGGAGATGGAGAAAAAAGGCTATCTCAGCAAGATCGCATCCCCGGATGATGGACGTGTCACTTACATATCCGTCACAGAAGAAGGATGGAAGCTTTTTCATAAGTATGATGAACATTACTTCGGCGAGCTGTCTGCGGATCTGAGCGATATTTCAGAAGAAGATGCAGACTGTATGATCCGTACCATCGAGAAATTTTACCAGATCATGTGCGAGAGGAGGACTCATTATGACAAATGATAAAGCAGATTTTACGCAGGGAAGTATTTTGAAAAAACTGGTCGCCTTTATGATGCCCGTTCTTGGCGCATTGATCCTGCAGGCGGCGTATGGTGCTGTTGACCTTCTGGTAGTAGGAAGATTTGGTTCAACATCCGGACTTTCTGCAGTTTCAACAGGAAGCCAGGTGCTCAATCTGGTTACTTTCGTAGTAATCCAGTTTGCAATGGGTATTACAGTTCTGATCGCCCGGTACTTAGGCGAAAAGAGACCAGAACGAATCGGTGCAGTCATTGGTGGAGCTGCAATTGTGTTTACCATGATCTCCATTGGACTTTTTGTTGTAATGGTATGTTTTGCACGTCCGATTTCCGTGCTGATGCAGGCACCAGTGGAAGCCGTTGACCTGACATCCAGTTATGTACGGATCTGTGGAAGTGGTATCTTTTTTATTGTAGCTTATAACCTTTTGTCCGCAATCTTCCGTGGACTGGGAGACAGTAATTCACCACTTCTGTTTGTTCTGGTAGCATGTATCGTTAACGTGATCGGTGACCTGGTATTGGTCGCAGGACTTCACATGGATGCAGCAGGTGCGGCAATTGCAACGGTGACTGCACAGGCACTCAGCGTTGTGTTTGCGGTCATCCTTCTGATAAAAAAAGATCTTCCATTTAAGATCACAAAGAAAGATTTCTGCCTGAATCCACAGTGCAAAAAATTCCTCAAGATCGGTCTTCCATTGGCGCTTCAGGAATTTCTGACCCAGGTTTCTTTTCTGGCACTCTGTGCGTTTGTCAATCGACTCGGACTGGAGGCTTCTTCCGGTTACGGCGTTGCCTGCAAGATCGTAAACTTTGCGATGCTGGTACCAAGTGCGCTGATGCAGTCCATGGCGTCTTTCGTTTCCCAGAATGTAGGGGCGGGCAAGACAAAACGTGCAAAACAGTCCATGTTTACAGGAATCGGCGTAGGACTGGCTGTCGGCTGCCTGGTGTTCCTTCTTGTTATGTTTAAGGGAGATATGCTGGCAGGATTTTTCTCAATCGATGCAGCTGTTATCCGGAATGGATATGATTATCTGAAAGGATTTGCACCGGAAACGATCGTGACAGCGATCATGTTCAGTATGGTCGGTTATTTCAATGGAAACAACAAAACAGTCTGGGTTATGGCCCAGGGTCTGATTCAGACACTTCTGGTGCGTCTGCCGCTGGCATATTTTATGAGTATCCAGCCAAATGCAAGCCTGACAAAGATCGGACTGGCAGCACCGGTCGCAACAGTAACAGGAATCATTTTGAATGTAGGATTCTTTATTTATCTGAATCGCAAAGAAAAAGCAGTTACTTCTCCATCTTCTTAAGTTCAGGCAGTACGGTACAGAGCATGGTCACAAAGCAGATACTTCCGCCGATCACATTTGATACAGGTTCTGCAAGGAATACGCCCTTGGTTCCCATATGTAAAGCATATGGCATCAGATAGGTAAGCGGAACGACTATAAATACTTTGCGGAGCAGGGAGAAGAAGATCGCAAAGACCTTCTTGTTCAGGGATTTAAATACCGCCTGACCGATGTACTGGAGGTCCATAAAGATAAAAGCCGCAAAATACATGTTCAGTGCCGGAACCGCATCCTGGATCAGCGCCGCGTCCGAGCTGAAAATACGGATCAGCGTTTCCGGGATGAGGATGATCATGCTCCACATGACGGCCGTGTAGCCGAAAACAAGGAGACTCATGATCAGAATGGATTTCCGCACGCGTCCCGGTCTGCGGGCACCGTAGTTGTAGCTCAGGATTGGGGAGGTTCCCTCTACCATGGCGTGGATCGGAGTCTCAACAAGCTGGCGCACACTGGAGATGATGGTCATGACGGAGATATAGATATCACCGCCGGTGACGGAAAGAATATTGTTGCAGCAGATCGTCACGAGGCTGTTTGTGAGCTGCATGATAAATCCGGCCGCGCCGAGGCTGAGGATATTTTTCGCGTGTCCGGTACATTCCGGGATCTCATTCTTATGAAGGAACCGCAGCTTCAACTCGGATTTTTTCGTGAGGAAAAACACGACGAAGGCGGCAGATAGGCACTGGGAGATCACGGTGGCGATGGCTGCGCCGCGGACGCCGAGTCCGAGGGCAAAAATAAAGAGCGGATCAAGCACAAGGTTCGTTCCGGCACCGATCGCGACGGATAACATGCCGATGCTGGAGTAGCCCTGGGCGTTGATAAACGGGTTCATGCCGACCGCGATCATCGACGGCAGGGTTCCGATCAGATAGAGCATCATATACGGATAGGCGTAAACGATGGCCTCAGCGGAAGCGCCGAAGAGGATCAGGATCGGGCGGGCGAAGAGGAAGCCGACCGCCATCAGGATCACCGCGCAGACACAGAGCATTGTAAAAGAAGTGTTCATAATGCGCCTTGCTGTGTCAGGGTCCTTTTTCCCGCGGAAGATCGAGAAGAGCGGCGCACCGCCGGTTCCAAAGAGATTGCTGAAGGCTGTGATGATGACAATGATCGGAAAGCATAAGCCGACCGCGCCGAGAGCGGCTGTTCCGATCTCCGGGATCCGCGCGATGTAGATGCGGTCCACGATATTATATAGAAGGTTTAAGATCTGGGCAATCAGCATGGGGAGCGCGGCTCCGAGGATATTGCCCGTTATGGTTCCGTTTTCAAAATCAATACGTTTCATATGTATGGTAGCTTTCCGTTACTTTTCATGGGTAGGAATTTT
>OODE01001309.1_pt1 | contig 16583 bp, 9 predicted proteins | sample 1671771 | NCBI WGS metagenome assembly OODE01 (sample SAMN06348191, study PRJEB24527) | human gut metagenome | biome: human gut; feature: ankylosing spondylitis patient; material: feces | host: Homo sapiens | place: China | collected 2015-10 | reverse complement strand
CCTCCGTGTCAATCAGCGAAGTGATTGACACGGGAGTGAACAGTAACTTTCGAAGTTCTCCTTAGATGTAGAATACCACACTGCCATTCTTTTTTAAACCGTTATTTTCCACTACATCTGTCGTTCATAATTTGTTCATTTATCATTTAAAAATCTTTCATCTTCTTATCACTTTTTCTTCATTTCTCTCACATATACTATAAGCATCAAAGGAAAAAACAAAAAACTTTGAATAAACTTTTTCATAATACATGCCGGGAACCAGTAAATGGTTACCCGGCATCCTCCCTTTTATGGAGACTTTTTTCTTATTCCGGAACAACCGGATCATTTATCACTTCTTGTTTCGTTTCCTGTTGTATTTCCTCTTCTACAGATTTTTCCGCAGTTTCCTCTGTTTGCTGTTCTGCCGTTTGCTCTGTTTCTTCCTTGTTTTCCCCGTTATTCTCTTCTTTCGTCGTTTCTTCTATCTTTTTTTCACATGCTTTGACCGATTCCAGAATCTCCTGAACCTGTTCTTCCATCTCTTTCTTCCATTTCAGATCTTCCAGTGCTTTTTTTCTGTCCTGTTCAGTTTCGCTGAGTTCCCCCGGTATTGTTTTTGCATCGTCTGGTTTCTGATCTTGCACTGCTGTTTCACTTTTCAAAACTGTATTGTTACCTTCCCTTCCTCGGCTCATCCCGATTCCTGCTGCCGCAATTACTGCCCCGGCAGCAAATAAAAGAACCGCCAGTTTGACATTCCGAAATTTTAGCTTCTGTTCCGGATTCCATTCCTCGCGTTCCTCCGGAAGATCACGTATCACCTGGCTGATCTTATCATAATGCCGTCTTCCGCCACCGGTACAACGTTCAATGATCCTCTCCAATCTGCGTTCTTCGCTTCTGCTAAGTTCCGGGATCTGCTCTGTATATGCCAGTAAAAACTGCAAAATTTTACCATATCCGAACAAATCTACCGAACAATTCTTCCTGCTTCCTGACGCTGTCGGGCGGATAAAATGACTTCTCACCGCTTTCTGCTGCATCTTCTTCATAACAAATTCATTTTCCTGTGCATCCGGATTTAAAAGCAGCAATTCTCCTTCTTCTGTCACAACAATACTATATGGGGTCAGACAACGATAATTCTGCCCGCGTCTCGACTGCTGATACTTTCTTATTTCTCCGGCAATCTGTCGGAACCATTCAAACAACACTGCTTTATCCAACTGTGTATTATCCCGCAGATAATAAATCAACAGTTCTCCCTGCAGGCAATCGATACTTGGCTGGCATTCGGTTCCTTTTTCCACGAAGCGAAGTACTTCATACATTTTTTCCATATTTAATTCTACTGCAATCTGTCATCTAAACGTGTGCGGCCCCACACCGCACACGATACAATACCTGTCCAATTGAAAATTATCAGAATCTGATACGAACTACTCTTCAGAATCTTTCCTGATTCTTCAGTCAGAACGACTGAAGTGTGACTCTCATATTAATTGAATTCTTCCAGTCTGTCAAGAGCTGCGGCAACAACTTTATCCATGTCATAATATTTATAATCACCCAGTCGTCCGCCAAAGATTACATTTTCTTCCTTTTCTGCAAGCTTCTTGTATTCTTCAAACAATGCATTATTCTTCTCATCATTTACCGGATAGTATGGTTCCATGCCAACACTCCATTCTGATGAATACTCTCTGGAAATAACCGTCTTCTCCTGCTTGCCAAACTCAAAATGCTTATGCTCGATAATTCTTGTATACGGAACTTCACGCTCTGTGTAATTGACAACAGCATTTCCCTGATAGTTCTCACAATCAAGAACTTCTGTCTCAAATCTGACAGAACGATACTCCAATGCTCCCAGCTGATATCCAAAATATTCATCGATCATTCCTGTAAAAATAATCTTCTCTGCAATCTCCGGATTCTCTTTTCTGAATTCAAAGAAATCAATCCCTGTGCGAACTTCTGTCCCTTCCAGCATCTTCTCAACGATTGCTGTATAACCGCCAACCGGAATTCCCTGATATCTGTCATTGAAATAGTTATTATCGTAAACAAAGCGGAATGGCAGACGTTTGATAATAAATGCCGGAAGTTCTGTACACTTTCTTCCCCACTGTTTCTCTGTATAACCCTTGATCAGCTTCTCATAGATATCTCTTCCGCCAAGAAAAAGTGCCTGTTCCTCCAGATTCTGTGGATCTGTGATTCCTGTCTCTTTGCGCTGTTTTTCAATAATCTCTTTTGCTTCCTGCGGTGTACGGATATTCCACATCTTACTGAATGTATTCATATTAAATGGCAGGTTATAAAGTTCATCTTTATAAACTGCTACCGGTGAATTGATGTAATTATTAAATTCCGCGAACTGATTCATGTAATCCCATATCTTTTTATCAGACGTATGGAAAATATGTGCACCATATTTATGTACATGGATTCCTTCTATGTCCTCACAGTAAATATTTCCTGCAATATGATCTCTTCGGTCAATCACGAGACATTTCTTCCCTTTTTTCTTTAATTCATGTGCCATGACAGCGCCATAAAGACCTGCTCCGACAATCAGATAATCGTATTCTTTCATTTACTCCTTCTTTCCGCAGAACGATTGTCTGGATCCGGTAAAATTCAGAGATAACCTTTCTGCCCTCTTTTTTTTCATGTTACGGTGCGTTTATGATAACACATTTTCTAATAAATTTGAATCTCTATCAAAAATACGGTATACTTAACAGCAAAAGGAGGATGAATTATGCTTATAAAAAATGGTTTTCTAATTGATCCTGCATCTGATACAGAACGTCTTGTCGACCTTCGCATCACAGACGGTCTGATCCAGACACTCGCAGATGCCGGAACTCTGACACCTGAAAATGGAGAGGATGAGCTTGATGCTGCAGGACTTATGATTTCTCCAGGACTTGTTGACACACACATTCATTTCCGTGATCCCGGATTTACTTATAAAGAAGATCTCCATACCGGATCTCTAGCAGCTGCTGCCGGTGGATTTACTTCCGTGATCTGTATGGCAAATACTTCACCGGTCATCGATTCTGTTCCGGTTCTCAAAGAACTGATGGAACGGGAGGCTTTGGAAGACATCCATATTTTCCAGGCTGCTGCTGTCTCCTGCGGACTCAAAGGTGAGGAAATGACTTCTATGAAAGAACTTGCCGCTGCCGGTGCCTGTGGATTCACAGATGACGGAATCCCTCTTAAGAATGCTGCCTTTCTCTATAAGGCCATGGAAGAGGCGAAGGCACTTGACCTTCCGATCAGTCTTCATGAAGAAGATCCTGCATTTATTGAAACAAACGGAATCAACCACGGACCTGTATCTGATGCGCTGGGCATCTACGGATCTCCTTCGATTGCTGAAGAATCTCTTGTTGCCAGAGATTGTCTGCTGGCGCTTCGTTCCGGTGCACAGGTCGTGATCCAGCATATCAGCTCCGGACAGTCCGTTGAACTGGTACGTACCTTTAAAGCTATGGGAGCAAATCTGCATGCAGAGGCAACTCCGCATCATTTCACTTTGACAGATGAAGCTGTATTAAAATACGGCGCACTTGCCAAGATGAACCCACCGCTTCGTACAGAAAATGACCGCCTTGCTATCATCGAAGGTCTCAAAGACGGTACGATCGATCTGATTGCTACAGACCACGCGCCACACAGTACGGAAGAGAAATCCCGTCCTATCACACAAACACCAAGCGGTATTATTGGTCTTGAGACTTCCCTTGCTCTCGGAATTACTTCCCTTGTACGTCCGGGACACCTGACATTAAGCCAGCTGATCGAGAAGATGACGATCAATCCTGCCAGCCTGTATCACCTCCCGTGCGGTTCTGTCGCAGAAGGAAAATCAGCTGATCTTGTACTGTTTGATCCGAATGAGAAATGGATTCCTGAGACTTATGCCTCTAAGTCTTCTAACTCTCCATTTACCGGATGGGAATTGTATGGAAAAGTAAAATATACAATCTGTGATGGAAAGATTGTATACAAGGATTAATCTAAGAGGTCCCCTGCAGAATCTTTCATTTCCGCAGGGGACCTCTTCTTTGCTCATTACTCCTCGATCGCTGTTACTGTATAATCTTTGTCTTCGACTGTCTTTTTCAGCACTTCATTACTGATTTCGGAATTCAGTGTTACAACTGCTGTTCCGGCCTCATGGCTGACTTCTGCTGTATCAACCTGCTCAAGTGCCTCGAGAGCTTTCTTCACAGCCGCCTCACAGTGTCCACACATCATTCCTTCGATTTTCATTGTCTTTGTCATCTTTGTCTCCTCCTTGTTTTCTGACTCATTTTTGTCTGCTAAGACAATATCTGAAACAGTATTTTCTGCTGTTTCTACCTTTTTCATCTTTCTTTTTCTGTCTTTGCTGGCATCGTACATTTTAAACAGATTCAGTCTCAATGCATTTGTTACTACACAGAAACTGGACAGGCTCATTGCCGCCGCTCCGAACATCGGATTTAATTTCCAACCAAAGACTGGGATCCAGATTCCTGCTGCCAGTGGAATTCCTATCGCATTATAGAAAAATGCCCAGAACAGATTCTCATGAATGTTGCGCAATGTTGCACGGCTCATACGGATTGCCGCCGGCACGTCACTTAACCGGCTCTTCATCAGCACAACATCCGCTGCATCGATTGCAATATCTGTCCCCGCTCCAATGGCAATTCCCATATCTGCCCTGGTCAGTGCCGGTGCGTCATTGATACCGTCACCTACCATCGCAACCTTTCCTTTTTCTTTCAGCTTGCGGATCACCTGTTCTTTTCCTTCCGGAAGAACACCTGCGATCACTTCATCCACACCTGCCTGCTCACCAATTGCCTTCGCTGTGCGCTCATTATCTCCGGTCAGCATAACAACATGGATTCCCATATTCTGAAGTTCTTTCACTGCCTGTGGACTATCTTCCTTGATCACATCCGCAACTGCGATCATGCCAAGGAACTGCTCATTCCTTCCAAAGAACAGCGGTGTCTTTCCTTGCTGTGCCAACCGTTCCGCCTGTTCTTTTATGCTGGCAGAAATCTTCATTTTGTCTGAAATGAATTTAAAATTGCCTCCGTACAGCCAGTCCTCTCCAAGTTTTCCCGACAGACCATTTCCCGGAACTGCCTGAAACTGTGTGATTTCACTTTTCTGCTCTGCTTCCCCTTTTTCTTCTGCCTTTGCAAGAATCGCCCGGGCAAGCGGATGCTCACTTTTCTTCTCCAATGCATTTGCAAAAAATAATAATTCATGTTCTGTCATTCCGTCCGCAGGGAGCAAATCTGTCACCTTCGGTTCTCCACTTGTGATCGTTCCTGTCTTATCCAGTGCAACAATCTCCGTCTTTCCTGTCTCTTCCAGCGAAACAGCTGTCTTAAACATGATTCCATTCTTCGCGCCCATTCCATTTCCAACCATAATTGCAACCGGAGTGGCCAGACCTAATGCACACGGGCAGCTGATCACCAGAACAGAAATTCCCCTTGCAAGTGCAAATCCAACAGGCTCTCCGACAAGCAGCCATACGATCATTGTGACAACTGCAATAGAAATAACTGCCGGAACAAATACTCCTGACACTTTATCTGCCACTTTGGCAATTGGCGCTTTTGTTGCTGCCGCATCACTTACCATCTGAATGATCTGTGATAATGTCGTATCCTCGCCAACTCTCGTCGCCTCGCAACGCAGAAAACCTGACTGATTCATTGTAGCCGCAGACACTTTATCCCCTTCTGCTTTATCTACCGGTATACTCTCTCCGGTCAGGGCAGCTTCATCTACTGCACTGTTTCCTTCCAGAACAATTCCATCCACCGGAATATTCTCCCCCGGTCTTACAACAAACTGATCTCCTCTTCTCACCTGGTCAATCGAAACTTCCTGTTCTTTTCCATCACGCAGGAGCGTTGCTGTCTTTGGTGCCAGCTTCATGAGGCTTTTTAATGCATCTGTTGTCTTTCCCTTTGAATGCGCTTCAAGCATCTTTCCTACTGTGATCAACGTTAAAATCATTGCTGCTGATTCAAAATAAAATTCATGCATCAGCTCCATCACATGATCCATATCGCCTGCCGTCTGCGCTGCTGTCATAGCGAATAATGCATACACGCTATATCCATAAGATGCACCTGCACCGAGTGCAACCAGTGTATCCATATTTGGTGCTCTATGGATCATGCCTTTCCATCCACTGATAAAAAACTTCTGATTGATCACCATAACGATTGTCGTTAACAGGAGCTGTGCCAGCCCCATCGCCACATGATTCCCTTCCAGAAATACCGGAAGCGGCCAGCCCCACATCATATGCCCCATTGACAGATACATAAGCGGAATCAAAAAACACAAAGAAGCAATCAGACGCCTTTTCATCTTCGGTGTCTCCCTGTCTTTCAACGCATCTTCCGCACAGTTCTGCTCACTTTGATACGTCCCATGTCCTTCCTTCTTCGCAGATTTCAACGTTGCCCCATATCCAGCTGCCTCAACAGCCGCAATGACTGCATCTACTGTTGCTGTGCCTTCCACTCCCATGGAATTCGTCAGAAGACTGACTGAACAGTTCTCAACTCCGGGGACTTTCCCAACCGCCTTCTCAACACGGGCACTGCAGGCTGCACAACTCATTCCCGTCACATTATATTGTTCCATCTTACTCCTCCTTCAAGTTGTGATCCGGACTTTTTGTTCCAGATCTCTCTTCAGATCTTTTATCGCATCAATTTCTGAAGTGTCGTCACGAGCTCGTCAATCGTTTCATCTTTTCCATCCCGGATATCATCTGCCACACATGACCGGATATGGTTTGCCAAAAGCACTTTATTGAAACTATTCAGGGCCGCATTCACCGCAGATACCTGAATCAGAATATCCGGACAATACGCACCTTCTTCAACCATCCTTCGAACTCCCCTGACTTGTCCTTCAATTCTACTCAGACGATTCATCAGATCTTTATATTCTTTTTCCGGTCGATCCTTTGTCTTGTGACAACATCCCGGACAGACTTTCTTTTCTTCCATTGTATTTCTCCTATCGTATAACCCCCTGGGGGTATATTTTCTAATCATTAGTATATACCCCCTATAGGTATATTTCAAGTGCTTTTTAACAAAAAGTTACTGTTCATGCTACATGCGGTTGCTGCTTACGCTATATGCGGCCGGCAACAACAAAGAAGCTGTCATGGAACATTTCACGATTGTATCTATGTTCCATGCAGCTTCTCTGCAATCCATTATTATGTTCGTTATTATATTTCCTGACAAATCTGTCTTATTCCACACTCTTGAGTGACTCAACCATGTTGATCTTCTTTAATTTAAAATACATCACTCCATTGACAAACAAGGAAAAGGCCACTGTCAGCAGAAAGGCATACAGGAAACTCGGTGGATCTATATTTCGTCCAAACATAACGGAATCAATCTCCACTGTCTCAACAATAAAACGGTGCAGAATTTTTCCGATCACCAATCCCGCCAGTGCCCCAATCAAGGTCAGCAGGATATTCTCTCTGTAAACATAAGAAGAAACTTCCTTGTCATAAAATCCAAGTACCTTTAATGTTGCCAGTTCTCTCTTGCGCTCTGTAATGTTAATATTATTCAGATTATACAGCACTACAAATGCCAGCATTCCTGCTGAAATAATCAATACAACAATCACAATGTCCAGACTCTCCAGCATATGATCCACCTGCTTTTTCAGGCTTGTCGTATAGCTGATGCTAAGTGTTCCATCACACTTCATTACATTTTCGCCGACATCCTTTGCCTCTTCTGTTGTACGGTCCTGAGTTCTATAATAAATCGAATTATAGTCCGGAGCCTCACCGAATGTCTTTTCATAGACTTCAGATGTCATATAGAGATAATGTCCCATATAGTTCTCACAGATTGCACTGATCAAGACTGTTTTCTCTCCATCATCTGTATCAATCGTTAATTTATCACCGACATTGACTTCCAGCAGTTTCGCTGCTTTTTCAGTCAGGATTGCTCCTTTATCCTCCAATGAATAAATTTCCTTTGTCTTCCGATCCCGGATCACGACAAACTTTTTGAATGCTTCCACATCTTTTGGTACATCTAAATAAACTTCCTGAGAAGACTCTCCTGAACTGACTTCAATATTTTTCAAAAGATTTTCTGCAGTCACTGATACCTTCTTATCCGCATCCAGTTCTTTCTGGACATCATTTCTCTCTTCTTCTGTCACATCTTCCTTTAAAATAACGTCTCCATCATAAAGCTGAATCTGTTCGTATTGAAGCGGAACGATTGCTGAAATAGAATCTTTTAATCCAAAACCAAACAACATCATGCCCATACAACCGCCAATTCCAAATACTGTCATGAAGAAGCGTTTTTTATATCGCACCAGATTGCGCACGGTTGATTTCCACGTGAAATTCAGATTTTTCCAGATAAACGGAACTCGTTCCAGAAATACTCGTTTTCCCTGTTTTGGTGTCGGCGGACGCATCAATTCTGCTGCCTGCTCTCGTAATTCTTTCATACAGGAGAACAGTGTTGCGATTACTGTACATGCAAGTGCCGCTGCACATGCTGTTACAGCATAATACAAATTATATGGGATCACAACATCATACATATGACGATACAAGATCTTATATGCAGTGATAATGATATATGGAATTATCTTTTCTCCAATCAGAATTCCGAAAACACCACCGGTTAATGTCGCAAGGATCGCATACCAAAGATATTTTCCAACAATTGAAGCATTTCCATATCCGAGAGCCTTCAAAATACCGATCTGCGTTCTCTCCTCCTCTACCATTCGTGTCATTGTTGTCAGACTGATCAATGCTGCAACAAGGAAGAAAATGAGTGGGAACACTTTACCGATTGCCCGCATACGATCTGCATTATCTCCATATCCACTGTATTCTGTCAGATTGTTCCTATCATAGACATACCACTTTGGCTTTTCAAGATCATCAATCTTCTGCTGTGCTTTCGCAAGCTCTTCTCTTGCTTCTGTAATCTGCCGCTCTCCATCTTCAATCTTCTTCTGAGCTTCTATACGACCTTCCTCATACACTGCCCAACCGTCTTCCAGCTCCTTTGTTCCGCTGCTTAATTGCTGCTGTGCCTCCTCAATCTTCTTCTGTCCCTCACTGATCTGCTGCCATCCGCTGTCAATCTGCTGCTGACCGGATGTAATCTGCGCCTTCGCCTGATCTATCTGCCGACTTGCGGTAAGGATTGCAGCATCCCCCTGTGTCAGCACATCCGTCAGTTTCTGTATATTATCCTGTAATACCGGAATACCCGCTTCAATCTGAGCTATCCCGGCTTCAACTACTGGAAGCCCTTCGTTGATCTGCGTTAATCCGGCTTCGATCTTTGTCTGGTTTTTCTGAATCTCTGCTTCGGCAGCCTTCGCCTCCAGTTCCATTTTATCCAGATTTGCTTTCAATTCAGTCAACTTCTCTTCCATTGCTGTTTTTTCAGCTTCCAACTGTTCTAACTGAGCTTTTAATTCCGGATCTTCTTCTCCTGCTTCCTGTTTCCGGTCATATTCTTCTTTCAGTGCCTCATAGTTCTGTAAAAGAAGTTCATACTGTGTATTTAGTTCTTCATAGGACTGTTTCAGCGGCTGATAAATCTGCTGATACGCAGACTGATAGTCTTCTGCCTGTTGCTGCAATTCTTCCTTTGCTTTCAGAAGCTCATCTTTCTTTTGCTGCATCTGTGTCTGTTGCACTAAAAGTTCTTGTCTCTGATCTTCCAGACTTTCTTCCTGCTCTTTCAGTTGTGCCAGCTGATTTCTTAATGTTGTAAGTACAATCTGTTTTTCGCTAAGTTCCTGTGCACCCTGCTCAACTTGTGCTTTGGACTGATCCAGCTCCTTTTGCTTTGATATCAGAAGATTTCTCGACTGCTCCAGTTCAAGCTTCGAAGCTGCCAGCTGATTTCTTCCTCGTTCAAGCTCTTTCTGCGCTGCATCAAGTTTCTCTCTTGCACTTGCAAGTTCTTCTTCCGCCTCTTCTTTTCCATCCGCCAGATCCTGCTCTGCCTGAGCTAACTCTTCTTGTGCTTCATCCACTTTTTCCTGCGCTGTCGAAACAATCTCATCATATCTGGCCTGTTCTCTTTCCTCTTTAATTGCCTGCACCTTTTTCAGCACAGAATCCACATGTTCTTCATATTCTTTCGTAAATGCAGTCGCTTCCTTTGCACTTTCAACCTGCACTGTAATCTCTGTATACACATCTAATGAAAATGCTTTCTCCGGAACGCAAAGAAAGGCACTGACACTTCCATTTCCGATTGTTGTACTGCCTCTGTGAAATGCAATATACTCCGGACTGCTGACCGTACCAACAATGGTAAATGTATCTGTCTTAAGTGTATCTTCCAAAGAATCCGAAGTCCCACTCGATAATGTGATCTTATCCCCAATCTTCAGATTCTTTCCATCCAGATAATCTGCATCTATTACACATTCATTTTCCTTTTCTGGAAGCCTGCCACCTTCTAACTGAACTTGATTCATCTTATCCTGGAGCGCCATAACATGAACTGCTACCTGGTTTCCCCGAATCGTACAAAGTACATCTGTTGCATAGCTTCCTTCTGCATCCAATACACCATCCACAGCACGAATTGCATCCAGATCATCTTCTGTCAGTCCCATTGTACTCATTACCTGAATATCCATCAGGTTCTTCTCATCGAAATATGCATCTCCTGAATATCTCATATCCGGCTCTGATGCACGGATTCCGGAAAAGAATGCACATCCTATCGCAACAATAAAGAAAATGGATAAAAAACGTCCAAGGCTATGACGGATCTCCATATAAAAGTTTTTTCGTAATGCTTTCTTCATCCACATCCCCTACCATTCAATTTCATCAATCGAAGTCGGATTCTCATTAGATTCCATTCTTGCTACCTGTCCATTTTTTATATGAATCAATCGATCTGCCATCGGCGCAAGTGCCTGATTATGTGTAATGATAATAACTGTCATTCCCTTTTCTCTACACATATTCTGAAGTAATTTCAAAATTGATTTTCCTGTATTGTAATCCAATGCACCTGTTGGCTCATCACAAAGCAAAAGCTTTGGGTTCTTCGCTAATGCTCTCGCGATTGAAACTCGCTGCTGCTCACCGCCGGAAAGCTGTGCCGGAAAATTATTCTTCCGTTCCCCCAGACCAACTTCCTCCAAAACTGCCTGTGCATCCAACGGATCCTTACTGATCTGCAACGCAAGCTCAACATTTTCCAATGCGGTCAGATTCGGCACAAGATTATAAAACTGAAAAACAAATCCGATGTCATCTCTGCGGTATCCTGTCAGCTGTTTGGAATTATAAGCTGTAATATCTTTTCCATCTACATACAGCTTCCCGCTTGTTGCTGTATCCATTCCGCCGAGAATATTAAGCACAGTTGTCTTACCTGCACCACTTGGTCCAACGATTACAACAAGTTCTCCCTGCTCAATCGAAAAGCTGATGTGATCCACTGCATGAATCTCAACTTCACCCATTTTATAAGTTTTCGTGATATCCTGCACTTTAACGAATTCCTTCATCTACATTCTCCTGACTCTTTTTCTCTTCTTCTGCATCTCTCCTGGCAAGCAGTCTGTTGCTCTTTTCTTCGATTCTCTACAGACGCAGTTTCTCCCACTCTTCTCCTGCACCGAATGTCTCATGAAAACGTTCCGGAAGCGGTGTATCCTGGAATAATTTCTTCTGATACTGTACGATCAGACTCGCAGCTAACGGCACTGCACCTGAATATTGCCGTTTTAAAACCTTACAATATTTCTGACATAACGGATCTGGCTTTACACTCATCACTATGTCATGCAATGAATCGTATTTCCCCACTGCCTTCATCCCAAGAAACAACGCTTTTCGCTTTCCAGATGTCGGTGCCAGAAACAGCTTATGATAAAAAACCATCCCTTTTAATGCCTTATAGATCTGCTCGGCTGTTACATCTTTGAAAAATGGTGCGATCACTTCCGCATACTCCATCTTCGGCTGAATGTGCTTTGCTGTCAGATAGCGCAAAGGATCATGATAATCTTCCGTCAGCATCATTCGATCCAGTTCCATCTCAATCTCATTGTGTGAAACTCTTCCTACCTGCATAATTTTTTCAACATAAGGATGACATTCACTGTCTAAAGCAAAATGACAGATAAATCCATAAATATATGCACGCGCCGCTGCCGGATCTTTTGCTTTCTCAATCACTTCAACAGCATGATGGAAAAACTCATCGGCAAATTGTTCATGAAGTGTATGCCCCTGTTCATTCACCGGATCTTTCTTTAATGCATTATAATAAAATAAGATATCCGGTCCATGTAACCCAATATCAAACAACTCTCTATGCGCTTCTATAGAATTCTGAAGGGGTCTTGGAAGTGCACTGAGCACCTCTTTTCCGAATTTATAATGTGCGTATGTTGTTGGCATAAGAAACCTCTCCTTTTTCCGAATTTTCTTGTTAAGATTTATAATTACTCATATTATTATATTAACACATTCTTCCCTGTCTGACAGTAATTATCTTTATAAAAAATATGTGAAATGATATTAAAAATGCTAATTTTTTACGTTACTGTTCAAGGACTAACTGGACTTAAGAAAACCGATGGTGTAAACTGGGAAACAGCTAAAGCCATCGGTTTTCTTTATCCAAATATCCTGGACACTCTGTCAAATATATTTTCTGGTGCAAGGCATTCCTGATGATCCGTTCCATAATTATAAAAGGTCCGGTCATGATCGTGTAAAAGGATCCCCTGGACATGATTATCCACAATATAAAAAAATAAAAATTCGTCACTTTTTACAATGACTTATGCATACCCTTGAACAGTAACAGGCAATCGTATGGATCATTTTTTTTACATCCAGTGGTTTGGCCAGATGTGCGTTCATACCACAGTCCAGTGCATGGCGTACATCCTCTGCAAAAGCATTAGCGGTCAGTGCGATGATGGGAATGGAAGAAGCATCCGTCCTGTCAAGCTTCCGGATCTGGCGTGTGGCTTCGTATCCGTCCATCAGAGGCATCATAATATCCATAAGTATCACATCAAATGTCCCCTCGGGGTGACGGGAGAAAAGTTTTACAGCTTCCCTGCCATTGGATACTGCAGTTACCACAGCACCTTCCTCTTCAAGGAGTACCTGTGCCACTTCTCTGTTTATTTCATTATCCTCTGCCAGCAGGATCTTTATGCCCTGAATGGAGTTTCGCTCAGATTCTGGCTCAGAAGAGATATCCGTTTCTTCTGCCTCTTCAAATGGCAAAGTGATCACAAAAGTACTTCCGATACCCGGAGTACTGGAAATCTCAATGGTACCACCCATCTGTTCAAATAGCGCTTTGGCAATGCTCATACCCAGTCCGGTGCCATGATATACACTTCGGGCATCCATATTCTCCTGAGTAAAGGGTTCAAAGATCTTCTCCAGATATTCTTTGCTGATGCCGATTCCCGTATCAGAGATCGTCCATCTGCAGACCAGCTTATGATCATGGGAAGGGAGAGCATGGATCTCCGTATGGATCGCCCCATTTTCTCTGTTGTATTTGATACAGTTACTGTAAATATTCATCATGGCACGACGGAGGTGCAGAGGGCTGCCGTATACAAAGGGATGTTCGTATATCTCCGGTGCGATATGAACGGTGAAATCAATGCCGTTTTTCTGTGCCTGCATATCAATCAGCATCTGTGTCTCTTTTTCATATCTGATCAGATCAAAAGGTTCATGGTTGAGTACAAGTCCGCCCTCCTCGATCTTGGACATATCCAGTACATCATTGATAAGAGAGAGCAGATGACTGGCTGAAATGAATGCTTTTTCACGATTACTTTTCAGGAATCCGATATCATTTTCGTGCTTTTTATCAATTTCCATCAGACCAATGATCCCATTCAACGGCGTACGCATATCGTGGGACATACGGGAAAGAAAATTGGATTTCTCTGCATTGGCACGTTCGGCAGTATCAAGAGCTTCTTTGAGAAGCTTCTGGTGTCTGATTTCTGATTCCACCACATCGTCCACATTCAAAAATCCCAGAACAATGATACCGGAGTCTTCGTTTTTGATAAAGCGGAACTGATAGTAATGGATACCATCCCTGTCATTTATCCGGTAATTCCCCTTGTATTCGGACTGACCGGACAAAACACTCATTACATTATCCAGTTCCAGTGATTCTTCCAGCATTGTACGGTCATCCGGATATACATGCTGCCGGATATAGTCTGAGAGGAAAAGATCATAGGGGTATGTATTGTTGTGTTTTTTGTCCGGAGCAGGGACATCGCGGTCTTCCTGCTTGATCACAGAGAGAGTTTTTTCTCTGGGATTGATCAGGTATACGTTCAGGTAGTTGCTGCTCAGTGTCTGGACAATACTTACCTGTGTCTCATAGGCTTCCTGTGTTCTGGTGACATCCTCACCGTAGAGGATTGCTTCCAGATGGTTATTGGAAGGATTGAGCAGCAGTCTTGTCACATATTTGGAAAGCCTGGTTATATTGTCATCGTAGAGACAGCGGGAAACTCTGGTGACCTCTACCTGACCGTCCTCGTAGCTTTTCATCAGGGAACTGCGGCAAAATGCGTTGATGAAATCATTTCTGTCCTTTAATACCGGTATAAAAACAGCAGTCTCTGCAATAAAATGGTCAATGGAAGCGTCAGCATCTATCTTATAGGCCAGGGCAGAAGTGCCTCCGATCTTCAGAATCTTATCATCTGTAAGGTCGAGATGAAAGTAGCCGGCAGCATGGGTAATGGATGCCAGAAGAGAGTGGAGCTGATTTTCATAGATTTTGCGTGCTGTCACATCATTGTCTTCACAGGCCACTGCAATTACGAAATCCCGATAGTCATCGGCGTTTCCGTTTCTGGCAATGAGCAGATAATAGTAATGGACAGTATCTGTGACAACCCTGAAATGGAATTTGAAAGAGGCTTCCTGAGAAAGTCTTTCCAGCAGGGTTTCATAATTCAGGTGTCTGGACACATAGGAACGCTCATCCGGATGAATATATTTCTGGATGAGAAAATTAAATGACAGTTTATAATCTGAATTATCTTTAATATCGAGATCCGCAAAAGCATCAGTAAATCTGGAACGATATACGGAGATTTTCCCGGTTTCCCGGTTTACGCCATAAACAGACATGTAGTCAGAAGCAAGCAGGTTGATGGCACCCAGCAGACGGAGAGAGTTCTCACCTGTGGGAATAGACTTTGACAGGCTTTCTCCTTCGGCTACTGTGCTGAATACAAGTGCATGTCCTCTGCTGCCATCGGGCTGTACAGTCTCTACTGCATCAACTGTTTCATAAATATGGCGGATCGGATCCAGGTAAGTCTTTGGTCCCTGTATCCCCAGTGCTACAGGGCAGGGCGGGCATGGGGAATCAAGCCCCATAAGTGCCTTATAGCATTTCACTCCCGGCTGGAGATTGGGGTACAGTTGTTTGGCAGTGTCGTTATAGCTTAGGATATTATAGTCTTTGTCTATGCTGTAATATCCAGATGAGTGTGTGTTCATAATTTTATACTCCTGGTGTTTAGTGCTTTAAAGTATACTCTTTTTACCAAAAAATAGCAATGATAATGGACGAATTTGTAAAGGTTGTACAATGTTTCGGGATTTTGGCATATTCATGCCAAAACGCCTCGCGAGATAGTAGCGTGTGAACAGTAACTTTTTTACTGCTTTTTTACTTCTTTTAACGCAATAACCACTTGACATTTATATTTCTTTTTACTATATTAGTATGTACAGCACACAAGAGAATGTGTCTGTTACAGTAGAGAGTATTTATTACTCTACCCTGATCAGGGCTTGTACTGGTTTCGACAGGGATCTCGAAGATGGAGAAGCTATCCGTAGGCTGATGCGTTAAATCGCAAACTTAAAATTAAACGCTAACGATAATTTCGAATTAGCTGCAGCCTAAATGCTGCATGTCAGCCCTGAAGCACTCACACTTTAGGAATCTGGCACCGACTATGTGAGAAACGATGACGGCAAAGCTTTGAGCCGTCAGGCGTATTATGAAGCTACTGAACCCGTAAGGATGTTAGTTTTCGTACGGCAGAGGGAATGTCAAATAACTGACTATGATAGTAGAAGTACATGGGACAGGTTTTTGGACGCGGGTTCGATTCCCGCCAGGTCCACTTTTCAATGAAAGTGTGAAGACTTCAAAATAACGGCATTGTATCTCGTAAGATGAGATGCAATGCCGTTATTTTTTGAATAATATCCTTACTTGCAAATGGAATGCATAAAAAACTCTGAGATACTCGCAAACATTGACTTCACAAGAATCTCAGAGAAAAAATAATGCCGCAGACCGGAATCGAACCGTTTTACTTAATCTCAAATACTGATAGAAAGGGGCTTTGAAGACTTCATCACGGTTGCGGTGTTCAAAAAGTGTTCAAACGTTTGTTGCATACAGTCGAGTAGACTAAGACCTCTCAATCTTAGCCCCTCACAGATCCGTACGTGC
>OODE01001281.1_pt1 | contig 16846 bp, 16 predicted proteins | sample 1671771 | NCBI WGS metagenome assembly OODE01 (sample SAMN06348191, study PRJEB24527) | human gut metagenome | biome: human gut; feature: ankylosing spondylitis patient; material: feces | host: Homo sapiens | place: China | collected 2015-10 | reverse complement strand
TTCACATTTGCTTCTCCTGCGGTGGAAAGTTCTGTCTGTCCGTTTGCAGATCCATAAAAGAAAAAGCCTGAAACTTCTCGGTACATCAAGAAGTTTCAGGCTTTGTTGTGCTTATAAAAAGAGAGAGGGCCGGACGGTGCCAGCCCTCTTGACAAAGAATAAATCAATCGATCGTTTTTAATAATCGTCCATATTATAAATAATTGTCCATAGACAAACACAAGAACAACTTGTAAAATACTTGACGGATAGTCAAAACTAACCTCTGACCACTTGAGAGGGTGATTTCTATATGAAAAAGACACGACTGACGATCATTCTATTGATGATTCTAACGCTTGTTTCTGCAATCATTACGCTTTGCATGGGAGCAGTCCGCATTCCGGTACAAGATACACTATCGATCCTGCTTCGGCACCTGTTCGGGACAGACACAGGCACCTCGGTATCTGTGGCATTTGAACAGATCGTCTGGCAGATCCGAATGCCCCGAATTATTCTGGGCTTTCTGGCAGGAAGCGGTCTAGCCCTCTGCGGCTGTGTGATGCAGGCCGTTGTCCAAAACCCAATGGCAGACCCATACATTCTTGGTGTGTCGGCAGGCGCAACTCTGGGAGCCACCGGTTCACTCTTTTTAGGGCTGGGCGTGATCTCCGGCTTTTGGGCCTTTGTAGGAGCAGGCGGTGCCTGCTTCCTCGTATTGGCTCTCTCATCGGCGGATGGCAAGACCACCTCAGTCAAGCTGATTCTCTCCGGCATGATCGTCAATGCACTGCTGACAGCATTTTCCAACTTTATCATTGCGGTAGCAGGCGATTCGGACGGTATGATGTCCATCAAGTTCTGGACGATGGGCTCCCTGACCCGCGCCGGATGGAAAAATATCGGCCCTATCACACTGATCGTACTGGCGGCAGCAGTCTTTTTCCGGACGCAGGCCCAGACGCTGGATGGTCTGATGCTTGGTGAGGAAGCAGCTTCCACCATCGGCATCAACACCTTCCGGTGTCGGTTGGTTTACCTGCTGGTACTCTCGGTGCTGACCGGTGCACTTGTATCGGTCTGCGGCACGATCGGTTTCGTAGGGCTCATCATCCCGCATGTTTCCCGCGCCATTGCCGGCACAGCCCACCGAAAACTACTGCCGATTGCGGCATTATCCGGCGGACTGTTCATGCTTTGGGTAGATGCCATCGCCCGCAGTCTGATTCCCAACACCGAGCTGCCTGTGGGCATTTTCACTGCCTTGGTGGGTGCGCCGTTCTTCGTCTATGTGATGGTGCGTAAAAAGTATGGATTTGGAGGCAATTGAATGAAACTGGATGCGAAAAACGTCAGCGTTTCGATTGCTGGAAAACCCATCGTTCGGAATCTCTCCATTGAGGTGCCGGACCGGAAATTCTCAGCCTTGCTGGGTGCCAACGGCAGCGGCAAGACCACTCTGCTCCGCTCCATCTACCGCACACAAAAGATGGACAGCGGCATCGTTCGTCTGGACGACAAGGACATCACACACTTTTCCGGCAAAAAGCTGGCGCGGAACATGGCGGTGATGGGACAATTCAACCAGATCAATTTTGACTATACCGTGCTGGACATCGCCCTGATGGGACGGTATCCGTTTCACTCCCTGCTGGAGCAGGAAAAAGAGCGGGATTATGAGATGGCTTTGGAGGCACTGGACAAGGTAGGCATGAAAAGCTACCGCGACCGGAACTTCCAGTCCCTTTCGGGCGGTGAAAAGCAGCGGGTGGTTCTGGCCCGCGCGCTGACCCAGTCGCCCAAGATCCTGATCCTCGACGAGCCGACAAATCACCTAGATATCCGTTATCGGTTAGAAATCCTTTCAATCATCAAAGATTTGCAGATCACGGTCCTGGCTGCTCTGCATGATCTGAGCCTTGCGGCGCAGTTCTGCGACTATCTCTACCTGATGAAACAAGGAGAGATCGTTACGCAGGGGATGCCCGAAGCCGTAATGACTCCTGAAAACCTGCACTGTATCTTTGATGTCGAAGCCTGTGTCTACCCCAGCCCGATCAACGGAAAACTGATGATTCAATATCTATAACAAAAACGCGGGAGTACCCCGCAGAAAGAGGAACCTTTATGAAAAAGAAAACCCTGAGCGTTGCCGCTGCGGCACTGGCAGCCGTCATGCTGGCTACTGGCTGCGGTCAGACTGCATCTTCTGTGGCATCGTCCGTTGCTGCATCTTCCGAGGCTGCTTCGTCTGTTGTAGAGAGCACAGTCTCTGCCGAAGAGACCTCTTACCCCTTGACCCTGCAGATTTATGATGCTGATGGCAATGCTGTAGATATGACCTACGACCATGCACCGGAGAAGGTGCTGTCCACACAGCTGTCCATGACTGAGTTGCTCATCAAGCTGGGGCTCAAGGATAAAATCGTCGGCGTGTTCGATAATGACAATGCCCTGAAGGGTGACATTGCTGATGAAATTGCATCTCTGAACAGCCTTGGCGATAAGAAGTCTGTTTCTAAGGAGACCATCCTTGCCACGGAGCCGGATCTGATTCTTGGCAAGGGTCCTCTGATGTTCACCGAAAGCAGCATCGGCACTGTTCAGTCCTATCAGGAGCTGGGCATTCCCGTCTACACTGAGCTGGCCAGTGCTTCCACTGACCAGGCTCTGGACAACATCGTAGAAGATGTGCGGAACATTGGCGAGATCTTCAACGTGCAGGAGACTGCAAACGCTTACGCTGACGAGCTGCAGGAGAGAATCGACGCGCTGATGGACAAGGTCAGCGGCCAGAGTGGAGAGCCCCTGAAGGTTCTGTTCATGGCTGGCTACGCCGATGGCACCTTCGTGGCCTTCAATTCCAAGATGAGCAGTTGTATGCTGAATGCCCTGAACGCTGAGAATGTTCTGGACAAGGGCGGCAACGGCCTGACTCTGGAGAATCTGGTCTCCATGAACCCGGATATCATCGTCTACGTCCGCGCAGACCGCTTTGGTTCCACCGATGCCGACGCGGTGGAGCAGCTGACCGCCAACGCTGTTGTACAGGAAGTTCCTGCTATTGCCAATCAGAAGGTCATTGAGATGGATTATGATGACGTAATGGACTACGGCGCACGGGTCATCGATTCTGCTGAGACCCTGTACAACTTCATGTACAGTGCATCTTAACGGAACCTGAAATCAAAAATTTCGGTTATGGCAGAATACGGGTGGGCGGAAAGCCCATCCGTTTTTTGTAAATGCGGCTGAAATAACAGGCATCTCGGTAGCCGACCTCATGAGCGGCCTGTGTCACAGTGTAGTCGCCGGAACGCAAAAGCTCAGTGGCTATTCGGACACGATAATTGATGAGGTAATCGATGGGCCGGATGTTTTTGTACTTATAAAAGAGATAGCTGACATGTCCAGCTTTCTCATTGACCTGCTCGGCCAGTGCGTCCAGCGTCAGCGGCTCTGCATAGTGCTCTGCGATGAAATCCAGCAGGATGCTCATGATTTGGCTTTCATTGTAAGTTTCCTCTGGCTGAAAATCTGCGAAAATCTGGGCGAAGAATTCTTCCGTCAGCTTTTCTTGCTGGTACTGGCTGCGGATGTCCGCGTCCGGGTGGAGCTTTAGGATCTGCTCCAGAATGGAAAAGGTCTGTTCCGGATTTTTGAGCTTGTGGGAGAACAGCAAAGGCCGGTCGTTTTCGTAGTACATATTGATGTAGTGGAAATCCTGCTCGCCCAAAGCCGAAATGGTCAGGGTCTTGTCGGGACATCCGTGCAGGAATAGTCCTCGCTTGGCAATGAAAGGTTCGTGCTCAAATGAGAAGATGGCCCGACCCGACACCGGAACAATCAGTGCACTTTTCAGGGTGCGGTAGCTATTACTCTCACCAGTATGCAGGGTAAAGCTGCGGAAGCCGACAGACTCGATTCGGCCCTGATTGTATTCCTGAAATAAAATTTCCAGCGGATTAGGAAGCGCGGATATTTGATTCATTGGGAGCTCCTTTGTGCAAAAGCGGTTAGCTAATGCTAATATAGCACAAAATGCTGCCGTTTGTCTATGCGGGGAGCACCCCACACTGCGTAAAAACTGACAAAAAGGATGGTTATGGATGGAAATTTTGAATCTCGGTTCACATCGAATTGGAGTCCGGTTCCCGGAAAAGGGACTGTGCAAAGGCAAAAATCCTGCAATCCTACTCAACGATGGGGAACTGATCGGGCAGTTGAATCTGCGCACGGAACGAGCAGTGTTGGTGGGGGTATTCCTCAATAACAGACTTTCAGAATATACTCCGTGGCCGGAACCGGCTATTCGACCGGGCACACCGGATTTTGGCGGGCAGCTAGGACAATATCTTCGAGAACTGAACAACGAAATTCTCCCGGCGCTTATCGACGAATACGCCCTTGACACGGAAAAGCTGGCGTATGGCGGCTATTCGCTGGGCGGTCTGGCTGCAACCATGAGTCTCTGGGAAACAGATGCCTTTGCTGCAGTATTTTCCCTCTGTGGGTCGTTCTGGTATCCGGGTGTTGCCGATTTCATAGAGGAACATGTCCCCAAAAACTACTCCGCACAGGTTTATCTGCAAAATGGTATCCGGGAGGGCGAAGGCCACAACAACCGCCTGTGTGATGCCTATAGCTATGCCCAACGAGTCCACACTGCCCTGCAAGCGACATGTGGAGCCAAAACTGTGCTGGATGACTACGGCCATCATGACCGGCAAAGTGAGCGTCTTAACGCTGCACTGCGTTGGGTGGAACGTGTGCTATGAATCATTGGCGTAAATTTTGGCGTATGCTGAATCAAGGTGCATTTTATAATCACCAGCGACGAGCTGATTTAACCGCAGGGAACGCCGATTGGTAGCATAAAATCCTTATATGAAACAAAAAGCGGCAGCTACGTTGTTTTTCGCAACATAGCTGCCGTATCTTCGTTTTGGGAGTTCAGTGTACCTACTACACCAATCCACCTATTCAATTCTTACACCACACCGCTTTGTAAGGCTCCTTTTCGGGAAAACGTCCCAAAATTGGTGTAGTTGTGGTGTAGTACCGCAGATGTCGCCCGAATTTTGTTTGAAAATTCATCGCATCTGCGTTTTAATTCTGTATTTTACTGTTCAATTGGCTTCATCGTGGGGAGCTTGACTGGTGGTGATTTATAGCTGTTTACAAGTGTTCATAAGCCTTTGTTTGTGCAAGATAAAAAGGTCTTATTTTTCGCAACTCTACGCAACTGTTTACAGCTATTCTCAAATTGGTGGTAAGTCAGTGGTAAGGCTGGTGGTAAACTTATTCGTTTTCGTGAGAGTGCCAACGCTTCAAGACTTCTTCCACCTGTCCAATAAGCTGCTCCTTGTTCGGCATATACAAGACATACCGAGATGCAAAAATCTGATTCGACAAACCGCCCAGCGCATACTCGGCTGCTACGCTGTCCTTGTCGGTGCAGAGGATGATACCGATAGGAGGATTATCTTCCGGGTCGTTGACCTCTGCGGCGTAGTAGTTCAGATACATATTGATCTGTCCGGCAGCTTCGGGTGTAAGCTTGGTGGTTTTCAACTCGATCAGCACATAGGCGTGTAAAATCTTATTGTAGAACACCATATCCACATAGTAGTGGGTGTTGTTCACTGTGACACGCTGCTGTGTGCCGACAAACATAAAGCCCCGGCCAAGTTCCAGCAAGAAATCTTCGATTTGTCGCACCAGTGCTGCTTCCAAATCGCTTTCAAGGAACGGCTTTTCTTCCGGCAGCCCCAAAAACTCGAATACATACGGGTCTTTGATGATGTCCTCCGGCTTTGTGTAGTCCACACCTTTTTCAGCCAATGCTAAAACTTGTTCCTTGTTGGCATCCCCACGAGACAAGAGCAGCCGTTCAAACAGGGAACTTTCCATCTGGCGTCTTAATTCACGGACAGACCAGCCAGAATTGACCGCTTCTTTTTCGTAGAAGCTGCGCTTCTCCTTATCGGAAATGGATAACAGCTCACAGTAGTGCGACCAACTCAATTTTCCAGACACTGTCTGGAAAATTGGATAGCTGAGATAGAACTGCCGCATATTGTAAACATTCGAGCGCGAAAAGCCCTTGCCAAGCTCCTTTGTCAACGCCCTGGAAAGCTGCGATAAGGTCTTTTCACCATATGCAGCACGGATGCTGTCATTTTGTTCACAACGAACAACGACCTCACCAATCTTCCAATAAGTTGACAGCAGTTCCTGATTGACTTGCTGTGCTACATTTTTACGGGAAGCTTCCAGCAGAGAACGAATCTCACTCACTGCCGGAACAAGAACCTGTGCTACTGGGGCTGCAGATTTATTTTCCATCAGTCATTTTCCTCCTTTCCTTCAAATGTCGTGGTTGCAGATAAGAACTCTGCAAACTTGTCGATTTCCTTTTTCTTGAGATTTTTTGTGGCCTCGGTGTAGATGTTCATGGTGGTGGTAATATCGGCGTGGCCCAATACGTCTTGAATGACCTTCATGTTGATTCCAGCCTCGCAAAGACGGGTAGCACAGGTGTGACGCAGGGAATGACAGCTAAACTTCGGAAGCAGAACAAGGTTTTTCGGCTTGATTGTACCGCTTTCGCACTTTGCCAACTGTTCCTCGTTGCAGTCGCGGATGATACGGTCAATGCCTTTATTGATGGTGCTGTGATGCTGGCACTCGCCAAAACGGTTTACAAAAATAAAATCCGTATAGCCATCAATCGTCACCTTGCAGGAAATTCCAGTTTTCTTCTGATACTCTCGCTCTTGTACAAAAGCAGCCTTGACTTCCGGAGTCATAGGCACAATTCGGTTTCCAGCTTCCGTTTTGGGTGTATTGATTCCGTACAGACAACCTTTCTCCCGGTGGCTGTAATAAATCAACGTGTGATTTACACTGATTTCACCCGTATCAAGGTTGATGTCCTCCCAACGCAAACCCGTTGCCTCACCAGCACGGAGACCACATTCCACCATCACGGTAATGATGGGAAGCCAGTGATTGTACTTCTCGCTGTTTTTCAAGAAGTTCATCAACAGCTTCTGCTGGCCTGCGGTCAGAGCCTTACGGCGTTCGCTGTCCAGATTGTGCGTCTGCTTCAACTCTTTCAACGCATTATCGGATGGATTGATGCGGAGATACTCGTCCTCAACCGCAAAATCCAGCACCTGATGCAACACAGTATGGATGTTCTCCACCGTTGCCACTTTCAGACGCTGCGAATCCACAAGGCCATTGTAAAACCGCCGCACATCCGACTTTTTCAGGCTTCCGACCTTCCGCTTTCCAAACTCCGGGAATACGTACATCTTGTACATATACTCGTAATTGACCAACGTATTGGCTTTCAGCCCCTTTTTCAGTTGCAGCCACTGCTCGTGAATGTCATTGATGGTCGCATTCCGCGCTTCCGAACGAATGCCATCACTGCGGTCACGCTGAATCTCTGCTTCTTTCTCACGAAGTTCTTCCAGACTTTTGGCGTACACATTGTTGCGCTTGCCGTTTTCACTGCGCCAGCGGTACTCATACGTTCCGTTACTGCGCTGATATTCACCTTCCTTTAGAACACGCTTCTTTGAGTCTTTTCTTCTTTCTGCCATCGTTATGTCCTCCATTGTTGGCAGAAAGCAACCTACAGCTTAATCATACCATACCGCCGAGGTGCTTTCAACTGCCGACTTCATTTTTATTGTCAAATCGAAAATAATCGGTCAAGGTGTTCATCCAGCCTACGGCGTTTCAGCAGCCGCTTCGTACCATTCCAGAGAACAAAGGTGCAGTCTTTGGAATCGCTCATTTCGCGCAGCTTATTGATGCCAATGCCGGAATAGGCTGCGGCTTCTTCCAGCGTCAGATTGCTTTTCTCCCAGATCGGAACTTGTCGGGACTTGGTTCCTCCATCTTGCTGCGCAAGACCGTTCCGTCGCTTAAAAGCCCCACTGGGGCTTTCATTGCTCCGCTTCGCTGTGCAAACGCGAACTTCTTTCATAGGCAAAACCTCCGTATTTTTGTTTGTAACCAGTAGCCTGTAACCACGGTAGAAAACTTTTTGTGCGGCGATGTGCTGGCAACTTTCCGTATTTGTTTTTCTTATCAGTTACAGGTTACATGGTTACAAACAGGAAAAAACATTTGGAATGATGCAGTTTTTTGACAGATGAAGGATGTAACCACACCTGTAACCAACGATGTAAAGCAGCCCTTCAAAACGGAACTCCCATCTGCTGAGCTTCTTCGTCTGTAAGTTTTACAAAACCGTCTGCATCCGCTTTTGCAGCGGTTACACGTTCCCATCCTTTCTGCACGCCATACTTCGGGTAGCGTTTGGCTGCTTTATGAGCTGTCCACCCTTTGATTTCGTCGTTTGCAATTCCTGCAGTCATGATCTCACAGATGGCACGGGTTTCCCACTCCGCAGGAAGATTCAGATTGCCCAGTGCCTCAGCGTAAAGCTGTTTGGAACATACCCGGTCGCCCGTGTAATCTTCCAGAAACGCATAGATCATGCCCGCCTGCGTATCTTCTTGCATAAAATCTTTCTGGCAAATCTGCAAGGCCTCCTTCATGGCAGGGCTGAATGTCAGCTTATAATCACCGCTGTTGTAAATCGTCATGGCTTCTGCCCAAAGCTGGTCGATATAGGCACGGGATTCCGCTTCGTTATCCAGAATATGTACTTCAGCCTGTGCTGCATCCACCGGGATGGGGATAAAGCGTCGGTTTCCTGTACGGTCACGGGGGAGAAAATCCTGTCGGTTGGTCGTACCTGCAAAGACACATTGCCGCAAACGGTCTGCCGGGTGCGTTTCATACGGGATTTTGTAGGTTTCTTTCTGCTTGCTGAGAAAGCTCTTGATTTCTTCAATGCTTTTGGCATTGGCAGTCGCAATCATTTCCGACATTTCCATGATCCAGTGGCCTTGCAGCTTGCGGAACACGTTATCATCGTCCAGTCGCCGTAAATCATCCGAGAACCATTCATCTTTGATAGCAAGCAGCCTGAAAAAAGAGGATTTTCCTGCACCCTGCCCACCGACCAAGCAAAACATCATTTCAAACTTGCAGCTGGGATGAAACACCCGTTTGATCGCTCCAAGCAGAAAAATTTTCAATGCTTCTGTGGTAAGCTCATCTTTTGCGGCACCGAGAAAGCGATGCAAGGCGCGGCTTATCCGTGCTGTGCCATCCCACTTCAAGTCATTCAAGTAGTCCCGGATAGGGTGATAATGATTTTCGTTGGCAACAATGCGAATTGCTGCAGACACCCGTTTTTCGCTGTACAGGCCGTATTTTTCCATTCGGCGCAGAATGTACATCATATCGGTGTCGGTCAGTGTAGGGCCAGAACGCTGCCAGCTCATCGGCTTTACAATATCAATGCGTTCACTCAACAGATTCAGCCGGATGGAATCTGCAAGAATCGGGTCGTTCTGCAAAACGGTCACACAGTTTTGAATCGTGTTCTGAACACCACCTTTTTCAGCCTGCGAAAGCATTTTGCGGATGTTGGAAATGGTCGATCTCGTATTTTCGGATTCGTTGGGCAATCTGTTGAACCTCCTTCCAATGTTCGGTGAGAAAATGTCGATTCTCTATCAGATATTGGATGTAATCAGTATAATGCAGGCTGGCAACAAAACAGGGATGCAGTTCTTCCTCTGCTGACTTCGGCGCAAATCGTTTGCGCCAGTCATCCAGAATCGCGCTGCACTCGTACAATGTTTGGATTGGGTTTTGACTTTTATATTCCACAATTTTCGGATACTGTAGTGGAAAAACAGGATTCATCGAAAGTCCAAAATCTGCGACCAGCTTTTCCGCCGCCCGTCGCAGAGACAGTTGAAACAACTTTGCGGTAAAGTCAATAACATCACCATCCGCTCCACAGCCAAAACAGTGAAACCGGGAATCTACTTTCATGCTGGGGTTACGGTCTGTATGGAATGGACAGCAAATCATGCTGCTGCGGTTGGGCTGAAAGCCATAGGCTTCTGCAGCCTGTCGAGTAGTAATATTCAGTTTTACGATTTCAAATAAATTGTCGTTCTTGAAAATTGACCTCCTTCTTATTTTCAAAAGTCCCTATCGGATGTGAAAGCCACCTGTGGGCTTACGCATCCGGCAGGGTTCCGGGGTGCGGGGTGGAAGACCCTGCTGATTACAGGCTCATATCATAGCTGCGCTTCTTGCGTTTCGGTTGACGCTCGCGCTGTTCCTGTCGAGCCTGCTCCTGCCTTGCTTTTTCGCGGACATTGGCCTCCCACTCGCGTTTCCATGCAAGGTCGGATTTCATCTCATTGGTTTTTCGGAAGATGCTGTACACATTATCCGATGCAATTTCCAAACGCTTGGATTCTTCCCGCAAGGGAGCGTATGCCTTTTTCCTCTCCGCGATTTCTTTGGTCAGTTCTTCTTTCCGTTTTTTCAAAGATTTCAGCGATGGTAGCTTTCCATCATTTTCTTCTCGGAAATATTTCACGGATTCTGCATAGGCATTCAATTCCTTGGAATGCTCTGCACGGAATTTTTTCTTAAAAATCGCCTTCGTAAATTGCTGCTGGACATCTTTTGTAGAAAGATACTGCCCCGCATAATGAATCTGTTCATTGGTTTTGTACAGTTCATCCTCTGCCTGTGACAGCCGTTCATACGTAGCCTGCGCATTGGCCTGTGCTGTCTTACACAGATCATTCAGTTCTGTCAGGTCGTTGATGTTGTTTTCCTGCACCCATACCAGCGTTTCAGCCATTTTCTGCAAATTGCTGATTTTGACCTTTAGCGCATAGGCCAGATTTTCCTGCGCCTTGATATTCTCCTGCAGGTCCACAACGAGCCGCAATCTGGTTCTGGTCGTAAAGATCAGTATGGGTTCTTCCTTGTACCGCAGATTCTTCTCGGCGTTCTGAACAAAGAATTCTTCCAGACATTCTCTTTTGCAGCTTTCTCCCAGAGAACGCTCCGATATGAACTTGTTCCGTTCCGGCGGCAGATAGCTATAATGCCCACGTTGTGTTTTGACGAAAACGTCATATTCTTCCTGCAGGATGTCTTGAAAATCTTCATACGAGATTGCTTTCTCACGGGCAGCGGCAACGGCATCCCGGATAAGCTGCTTCTGTGTTTGAAACTTTGTCGGATTGGGCGTAAATCCTTCCGTTTCGATTTTCTGTTTTTTCTCATCCAGCCGCCGCTGTGCCCAATACTCCGCTTCGGTCACACCCGTTCTGGATGGTGACAGTAAATCGACCTGATGCAGAAACTCGCGGCGGCACAAATCCATGAGGGATTTCTGCAGGTGTTTCAGGTATTCGTTCGTCACATGGTGCTTGTACCCTGCCTTGCAGTCAATGGGCCGTTCCATAAAAGGCTGCTTAGGCACATCCAGTTTTCGCAAACTGTTGATTACGATATGGACATGAATGTTTCCGCTGCCATTGTGCCCGTCCATGTGCGTACAGACCAATGCCTGATGCCCCGGAAAATTTGCTTTTGCGTATTCCAGTCCAAGCTCCTGCGCCCGTTTACCCGTCAAGCAATTTTCTGTGCTGTCTCTTGGATCAAAGCTGATGATGTAATGGTGGCTTTTGATTTCATCCTTATTTTTGTTCTTCTGATATTCGCGGTTCAGCTGCTGGCAGGCCGCATCAAAAGAATAGGGTTCACAGTTCAGACCGTCCAGATAAAACTCATCTCGCATGATACGATTTCCGTTCTGGTCAAGGATCGGAGTTTTCCGAAGCTCGTCATGCTTGAAAATCAGATACTCCAGTGCAGCGCCATAGTTGGAACTCTTACTTGCGATGTGCTTTAAGATTGCCATAGTTCTTCCCTGCCATTTCTGCGACCTGCTCCCGCATCTCAAAAATGCAGGCAATCGCATGGTTGATGTTTTCGTGCATCGCACGGGACTGGATACCGCCGCTGTTGAAGAAAGCCGCGATCTGGTTCAGGTTGTTTCCGATGGCGGCAAACTCCCGTGTGATTGCTTCGATCTCGTCCGGGTGAACATAGAACACATACGAGGTATTCACGCGGCCTTTCATCAGCATCTGTGCTGCAAATTCAGAGAGGGTCATTCCGGCATCTTCTGCCTGCTGGTGTAGAAGTTCATGTACTGTTTCTGTTACTCGTGCGGAGATTACTTTTGTCTTTACGATAGATTTCAATTTTTTCTTCGTTCGTGGCATGGGGTCTCCTTTCCAAAATCAAGAGTTTGATTTTCCCGGCAGTGCATCTGCACTCTGGCTGTGACCTGCTGCGACAGGCCGCCAACAGGCAAAATCATGTGATTTTGCACGATGTGAGGGTATGGGGAGCACAATCCCCATCAAGATGCCGCGTGGAGAAATCGTCCGTAGGAGCGATTTCGTATACAAAGGCGAATCTTGCTCTTAACCACTGTCCACTCTGTCCCAGCCCGTTCCTGTCCGATTTTCCGATAAGACGCGCAGAATGCACATTCAGTACCAGAGATATCCTGCTGGGGTGGCTCATGAAATTGTCAAGGTTCGATGTGGCTTTGTAAGGAATCAGGGATTTTCGGAAGTGAAGCCAACAGTGAATAGGTCTGTTTGGAAAGATAGTCCTTACACTCTATACAAACTTAAAGGGGTGTTTTTAAACCGGGTCTTTTGAAAATTCAAAGAAAATTCATTTTTCCAACGTTCCCCTCTACCTATAACAATCTAAAATGGGTGTTTGGCAACCAGATTTTCAAATTTTGTTGAACTGACTAATTTTAGAACATGGATTTTGTATATTCCTTACACTAATAGGAATCTACAAGGTCAGTTTGGAATACAGTTTTGAAATTTTCACAATTAGCAAGTAAAAGAAAAAGCACCAAGAGCGGAGTTCTTTACAGGACTCCGCTCTTGGTGCTGCTGTAAGCAGAAATGAAAATGAAGGAGAAAATATCTTACAAAATCACTCCAAGAAATCAACCATGAAGATGGGGATTCCGGCCAATCGCTCAAAGTGACTTTGGAAGAAGCAATAAAATCAGCTTTGGAGAAAGTTATAGGCTGATACAGATTACAACAATCACAAAAAGAATTCCAAGACAGATACAGCTGACCGCATTTCTGCGATTCGTAAAAGTATCCAGCGCATCCTGTCCGGCTTGTTTTGAGCGTTTTAGTTGCACAATTCCTACAACTAAAAAAGCTGCTGCGCACATAAAAAGAACAATGTCAATCCAAACAACCATAATCTTATTTCTCCAAAGCAGGAAACTCAGTACTCTACGCCCAGTGCGCAAAGGGTCTGTTTTAAGGCATCGGCGTTCATATTGAACACAATACCTGCCATATTTTCATAGAGTGCACCTTCCACATTGATCGGCGTATCATATTCGGTGCATCAGTCTGGTGTCAGTATTCTCACGCTTAAAAGAAGAATTAAACTGGACACTTGCCGATGCCGAGCCGTACATTGAATCACTCATTGCGTTTTATCAGGATCATCGCCAAACCACTTTCCGCGTAATGGAAGCGTCTGAGGTCAGAAGATTGCAACGGATACCATGCAGGCAGGTGTTGCAGGAAATCTTTGATGGGAAATTTATTGAACTAAAAAATGGTATGCTGCGGTACAAGCAGTAAGTGAAACGAATAACCAGCGTATGACGGTCGTCTATGCCAACTATGCCGCTGCGCTTATCAACTCCAAAAATTCGAGCGTCGTCGGCAGAGTTGGCGCGGCAGTCATTCCGGGCCAAAAGCCACTGCTTGGCGGTGGAATCGTCGGAATCTCCAAGTACAGCCAGAAAGTTGATGCCTGCAAGCAGTTCTTCCATTGGTATTACTCAACAGACGTTGCCTCCCTTCTGGTACGTCTTGGCGGCACATCCCCCATCGTTGATGCCTATGAGGATTTCCAGAATTACAGTGTCTTCCCTTGGATGAACACTTCCAAAAAGAGTTTTGGATTAGGTCAACGCGGCATCAAGGAGAACGCTCCCGAAGGATTTTCCATCCAACGGTATGAGTTCGCAATCAGAACAGCCGTCCGCAATGTCCTTCAAGGGATAATCAGTGTTCCCGAAGCCTGTGGTATGGCGCAAGCATTGTATGACTCCTTTGATATACAGAAGTAGGACAATATAGATTTCAAATATTCCTTCGTGCAAAAATCCATTCAACCATAATCCATATTTTATTAAACAAACCGCCTCTTGCCCCAGCTAAAAATAAAAAGTAGCCGGACAACAGCGAACAAAGAAAATCTCTCATGAATCTTTTCTTGTTCGTTGTTATCCGGCTGTTTTATACTACCAGCTTGGCATACTTCCTCAAGGACAATGCTACCCTTTATTTTCAGTTATGCCATTTTTTACTGTTGTTTGGCATTTTCGAGAAGTTTCATTTCTTCATCAACTTGAGCATCCGTGATATTATCAGCAAATTTAATCCGATTCTCTTCGATTTTAAAAATCAAACTGTCAGAATCACTTAACCCTAATTTTTTGTGGTAGTAATTATAGCCACGGATGATTTCTTCACACAATTCCCGTTCTACTTGAATCTTTAAGAGCGTAGCTTTCGCCCTCGGACGCGTCACTTTATTACCCGATGAAATGTAATGAAGCATTCTATAGGTGTTCAAGAGCGTAGACAGCTTTGTGGGAGCTAAGCCGAGATTTGTAGAATCGCAGACTTCGAGCAGGGTCTCTGTCGACATATCAAGAACCGGGTTTGTTTCTTCATGTTGAGAAACCTTCCCTGTGCCGTTTTCCATCTTAAAATTCACTGTTTTATGTGTACTTTTAATTTCAAAGATTGGAACCTCCTCGTAAGGCAACCCTCCACAAATGTATCGAAAGCACTCTTGCTTAACGAGGTAGCTATAAAGCGGCAAGTACACTTCATTCAAAATTTTCAGGTTGACTTCGTAATTGCGAGCTTGAATATATTTGTAAAGTGCAAAGCCACCACCAACAAGCACAGATAGCATCGTTACAACAGACGGAAGATATTCAAGCACATACTTCCACCATGATGTAGGCTGTATCGCAGACACTAAATAATTGTTCAAATTTTCAATCAAAGACTGATAAGATGCTAAATCCATAAGTTTTCTCCTTCTTACAAAAATCCTCCTGCGCATACCGTCTGGAATCCAGTATGTACAGGAGGATTTCGTTAATTAGCCCTTCGGCGGATATGGATCGTGTCCGTGGGAATCTTTGGCGCGAATCTGCCCATTGCACCCATGGATTACGAGTTCCGATCCTTGATTACGTGAAATTTCACGTCCGATGTTGAGAGCTTCCCTTTGCGTATTGGTACGTACTGTCGCGCGAGAATTACCCGCACCTTTTACCTGCCAACCACCGTTGGGATGAGGCGTAACATGCTGATCTTTTCCCATTTTTGACACCTCCTCACACACGAGGCAAGCACAGGAGATTGTCTCTACCAGAACCGTTGGGCTCTGACTTAACGTACTTCTCATTGTTCTTGCTCAGTTGCGGGATCAAATTGGGGTAGGGGCGGATGTTTACCTGAATAGTTTTGGGGTGTTCCTGCAGATAATCATATAGAGCTTCTTTTTTAAAGAGTCCCGGATTAGTGCAACCCTCCACATAAATGGAATCAATTTCCGTAAGCTTAGGGCTGTCAGGATTACTGCAACTTGCTTTCAAACGAATACCAGTAGCTTTCATCTGCTACTCCTTTCTCCTAAATAGTTAGGAATCCAAAAAGGTGTATAAAATCATATAATGTAGCAGACAATAGAAAAAAGCCGGCTCATATGGGTCACATTTTGTGATTTTCCCATATTGAACCAAGCCTTAAATTGTGATATACTATAACACGGCCTAAGTGTATGTAGGATCACATATCTAAAGCTTGATTCTATGAGACACAGTTAGCAGCACAGTGGATTCCAGCCATTGTGCTGTTTTTCTTTGCCCACTTCACAACTTATTATACCATAGACTGAATTGTACGTCAAGAAAAAAGTTAGCACTCTCATCTCTCGAGTGCTTTTTTTATCTCAGTCTGCTGTACTGTCCGTAAAAGCTCTTGTAAAGATGTACCGTCTTTCGACTCGTCATACCGAAGCTTGACAATCAGCTTCAGTCGATTCCCCATCTTTTCATAAATTTGAAGCGCATTTTCCAGCGTGGTGATGCTTTCTTGATCAGCCGTTGCCAGCATCATCTTCATCGCAACAATGTACTGGTTCAGTGCATTCGAAAAAGTCACGGACTCAAACGCCCTGCTTAGAACCTCTTCTTTCGAAAGTTCATCACCGTCTTTATCTGTAACTTCTCGAGAATACTTCGCCGCAGACAGAATCACTTTTTTGGCATCCTCGCTAAGAGCCTTATCGTAGATAAACTCTGGTCCGATTCCAAAATACATCGAGAGTTTTTCACGGTTTGCTGCTGAAGCCACCGAATTACCATTCTCCCAATTTGCTACAGTCATACGGTTAACTGAGAGAGCTCTAGCAACTTGCTCTTGTGTTGCTCCATACAATTCACGGATTAAACGGAGATTGTTTATGGTAGCCATTGAACATTCCTCGCTTTCCTTTATTATAATATCACTTTTGCGATGCTAATTCAAGCTATTTTTTGATATTTTTTGCAATTCAAAAAGCACCCCTGCCAGTCCATGTGCCATCGCACATTTCATTGGCAGGGGTGCTTATGTTTATTGTAGGCTGCTTTCCATTTTACTGATGCAAATTATCAAATTGGGTGGTAAGTTGGTGGTAAATCCACGTTGCTACAGTATCGCGCATCTAGCTTTTTAACGTAATAAAGCCGATTTTTGTATCTTACTGCTCAATCGGCTTCATCGTGGGGAACAGCAGCACGTCACGGATAGAAGCG
>OODE01001280.1_pt1 | contig 16861 bp, 10 predicted proteins | sample 1671771 | NCBI WGS metagenome assembly OODE01 (sample SAMN06348191, study PRJEB24527) | human gut metagenome | biome: human gut; feature: ankylosing spondylitis patient; material: feces | host: Homo sapiens | place: China | collected 2015-10 | reverse complement strand
AGAATTTTAATGATAATTATTGTTTGCTCATACTGTAAACAAGTTGTGCAGTATATCTACATCGAGACAAGTTATGGACTTATACTTCCAAAGTACTTCATACATATCACAAAATAAAAAGGCCGGTTAAACCGACCTTTTACTCGTTCTTTCTCTTCGCCCATCAGGCGGTAAAACAATCAGCGACTACGGAAGACAATGCGGCCTTTGCTCAGGTCGTACGGGGTCAGTTCAACAGTCACTTTGTCGCCCGTCAGGATGCGGATGTAGTTTTTGCGCATTTTACCGGAGATGTGTGCAGTAACCACGTGACCGTTTTCTAACTCTACGCGGAACATGGTATTAGGCAACGTTTCAAGAACGGTACCTTGCATTTCAATATTGTCTTCTTTGGCCATCTAATCCTCTGGGGTATCACTACCGTAATTTGAACCGGCAAGATAATGCCGAAGTTCTGTAAATAAGTAAAGATTTGCGCGCTAAATCGCAACAAACAGGTTCGGCACATTACTCCGAAAACACACGGCTAAGCCGCACCAAAAGCGCAACGTATAAGGGAGCGGTGAGATAAACGATGGGCGTTACCTGACGCGAAAAATTCCTTATCGGCAGCGGGGTAATGAGCGTAACCAACTCTGCGACCGCAATTATAACACTCTGGGGAGAAATGTGCCGAAAACATTCATTCTTGTGGTGAAAACAAGCACCGTGGTACCCAGAATTTATTCGGCAATCGTCCGAGGCGCATTTGATTGAGATAATTGAGGTAATCCCGGCGGGGAATTTCGCAGGCACCAAGCGACGCTGTGTGATCGTTAAGGACCTGGCAGTCGATAAGTTTACCGCCATGACCGATAAATTCCTCACAGAATACCAGAAGCGCCGTTTTAGACGCATTTTCCATCCGGCTGAACATGGACTCGCCACAAAATAGTGTTCCCTGGGCCACACCGTACATACCGCCAACAAGCTCATCTTCACACCAGACTTCGATGGAGTGGGCATGACCGAGTTCGTGAAGACGATGGTAGGCTTCGACCACGCCACGCGTGATCCAGGTTCCTTCTTCGCGATCGCTGGCACAGCCTTCAATGACCTGACCAAAGGCGTAATTCATCGTGACACGATAGGGCGAGCGTTTATGAAATCGTTTCATACTACGGCTGATATGCAATGATTCAGGCCATAGTACCGCGCGAGGATCGGGCGACCACCAGAGGATGGGGTCGCCTGGAGAAAACCACGGGAAAATACCACGCTGATAAGCCATTAACAGGCGCGCAGGGCTAAGATCGCCCCCCAGTGCCAGCAGGCCGTTAGGCTCACGTAATGCGCCTTCCGGGGAAGGGAAGGCTATTGAATGGCGAGAAAGCTGAACCAGGCGCATGACCGCAAAACTCCACGCAAGTCGGATCGTTCAATAATAGCTTACAAACCCTGCTTAAACTGGTAATAACGCCCCTGTCTGGCAAGCAGTTCTGCGTGAGTACCTTGCTCAATAATTTGCCCGTTGTCCATCACTATTATTTGTTGGAAACGAGAGAGTCCGCGAAGTCGATGGGTGACCATTAACACCGTTTTCTCGCACATCATTTCTGCAAGCAATTCAAGGATCTGACTTTCGGTTGTGGCATCTAAGCCTTCTGTAGGTTCATCCAGCAATACCAGCGGCGCATCATGTAACAGCGCACGGGCGATAGCCAGACGGCGCAGTTCACCACCGGAGAGCTGGCGTCCGCCTTCACCTAACCAACTGTTGAGACCTGCATCCTCGAGCAGCTTCTCCAGACCAACGCGACGTAAGATCTCCGCCAGAGCCTCATCACTACTGCCAGGTGAGGCGAGTAACAGATTATCACGCAGCGTGGCGCTAAACAGATGCACTCGCTGTGGCACAACGCTGATGGTCTGTCGTAGAGTCGCTTCATTCAGGCTGGCTATGGGGCTATCGTTAAGCAAAATCTCGCCCTGTTGCGGGTCCCATGCGCGGGTCAGCAGTTGTAACAATGTTGATTTGCCGCATCCGGTTCGCCCGAGAATCGCTATATGTTCTCCGGCGTTTACCTGAAGAGAAATCCCTTTAAGTGCCTGTTGGGATTGCTCCGGATAAGTGAACTGAACATCCCGTAACGTCAGCGAAACGCGATCGGCAACACGAGTTTGGGTATCAGGGAAAGTGACCTCCGGTTTTTGATCCGTTAAGTCAGTGATCCGTACGGCAGAGGCAATGACTTGCCCCAGATGCTGAAATGCACCCGTTACTGGTGCCAGTGCTTCAAACGCGGCTAACGCGCAGAAGACAAACAGGGCAATTAACGCGCCGGGTTGAGCATTGCCGCCAACGCCGCCAGACGCCATCCACAGCATCAGGATCACCGCTAACGCGCCAATGAGCAGCATTATCGCTTGTGACAATGCGGTGAGTTCAGATTGACGACGTTGCGCTTCCAGCCACTGAATTTCGGTATTCTCTAACTGCGTGCGATAACGATCGCTGGCACCAAAAATGGTCAGCTCAGCTTGCCCTTGCAGCCAGGCCGTCAGTTGTTGGCGATACTGCCCGCGAAGATGAGTCAGATTTTGCCCGGTGCTTTTTCCCGCACGATAAAACAGTGGTGGCATAAGGAAAAGCGTCAGTAACATAATGCCGCCCAGCGTAAAGGCGAGGGTGAAATCAAGGAAACTTAACCCGATTGTCACCACCATAATCACCACAAAAGCGCCTACCAGCGGTGAGATAACGCGCAGGTAAAGATGATCGAGCGTATCAACATCCGCCACCACGCGGTTGAGTAATTCGCCCTGACGATAGCGCGCCAGTCCGGCAGGGGAGAGGGGCAGTAATTTGCTGAAGGTGTAAATGCGCAGATGCTGCAACACGCGGAAAGTCGCGTCGTGACTTACCAGACGTTCAAAATAGCGCCCGGCAGTACGGGTGATTGCTGCGCCACGCACGCCCGCAGCGGGTAGCATATAGTTGAAGCTGTACAGTCCGGCAACCCCCGCTACCGCTGAGGCGGAGAGGAACCAGCCGGAAAGTGTCAACAGACCGATACTGGCGAGCAGCGTGACAATTGCCAGCACAATACCAAGACTTAACATCCATTTATGACGTTTATACAGTGCCAGATAGGGTAGCAAAGCGCGCATTTAAATCTCCTCCTGACGATGGGCCAGCAATGTGGCGAAAGGACCACCAGCCACGCTTAATTCCGCGTAACGTCCTTGCTCAATAATCTGACCATCCTGCATTACCCAAATGACATCCCAGTCAGCAAGATCTTCTAACTGGTGGGTGACCATTAACGTTGTCTGGCGCAGAGAGGCGGCATTAAGCGCCTCCATTACGCGCTGTTCACTGTGAGCATCAAGGCTGGCAGCGGGTTCATCCAACAGTAATAGCGAACAGGGATTTAGTAATGCTCGGGCCACCGCCACGCGCTGTGCCTGCCCCACGGAAAGACGGGCAGCCTGGTCACCAACAGGCGTATCAATGCCTTGCGGCAGGAGCGGTAGAAACTCACTGACCCAGGCGTTATCCAGCGCTGTTTGTAACTCTTGTTCGCTGGCATCAGGTCGCGCCAGTAGTACGTTATCCCGTAATGTTGCTGCCGGTAATTGTGGGTTTTGCCCAACCCAGGAGAGATGTTTACGCCATGATTCCGGTGATAAATCGCGTAATTCTATCCCGTTGATTCGTAGCGATCCCTGATATGAGAGAAAACCAGAAAGCGCGTTCAGCAGTGAGCTTTTACCTGAACCGCTGCGACCAACCAACACTGCACGTTGGCCTGCTGGCAAAGTAAAGTTCAGCGGTCCAGCCAGCGTTTTACCTTCTGGTGATGTAATAAACAGATCCTCGGCTTCAATGGTCACCGGATCGGTTGATGCTAATTCCGCCTCACCACGTTGCGGATGGGCGAGCGGGGTTTCCATAAACGTTTTCAGACTGTCAGCTGCGCCAACAGCCTGGGCTTTAGCATGATAAAACGTACCGAGATCGCGTAATGGCTGGAAAAACTCCGGCGCAAGGATCAGGGCCAGAAAACCCGCAGCCAGCGTCACGCCAGTATCGTAGTGACCAAAATCCAGCTCGCCGAGATAGGAAAAACCAAAGTAGACCGCCACCAGCGCAATTGACAGCGAGGTAAAAAATTCGAGAATGCCGGAGGATAAAAACGCCAGCCGTAGTACTTCCATTGTCCGTTGGCGGAAATCTTCCGAAGCAGAACGAATACTTTCAATTTCAGCTTCACCACGACCAAAAATACGCAGTGTTTCCATGCCGCGCAGGCGATCGAGGAAATGCCCACTTAAGCGAGCAAGAGCGAGAAAGTTACGTCGGTTAGCATCGGCAGCCCCCATTCCAACCAGCGCCATAAACAACGGAATTAACGGTGCTGTGCCCAGCAGAATGAGCGCCGCAGCCCAGTTAGAGGGGAAGATCGCCACCACAATCAGCAACGGCACCGACACTGCCAGCGCCATTTGCGGCAGGTAGCGTGCATAGTAATCATGCATATCGTCAATTTGCTCGAGTACCAGCGTCGCCCAGCTCCCCGCCGGTTTACCCTGAATCCACGCTGGCCCTGCTTGTTGCAGACGGTCGAGAACCTGACGGCGGATGGCAAAGCGGATATGCTGCCCGGCGTGATAACCCACCCGTTCGCGTAACCAGACCACCCATGCGCGCAGTACAAAGGTCAGAACCAGTAACGTAAAGGGAAGCAGCAGGGCTTCACGGGGAATATTCTCCATAATCATATGTTGCAGAATTCGCGCCATGAACCAGGCCTGGGCAATGATCAATATGCCGCTCACAAAGCCCAGCAGACGAGAAATATTCAGCCAACGTTGGGAGATGACGCTTTGCTGTTTTAACCAGCGGGTTAACTCTTTTTGACGGGATTTATTCATTGCACGCTTAGCAGGTGAGTTATCAGAATTATTTGCAGAGCAATGTTACAACGAGGAAAAAATAAAGGCGACCCATAGTCGCATGGTGTCGCCTTCTTTACTTTTGTTACTGATTTGTAAAATTATTTTGCGTCAGCTAAACCATCGAGGTAGCGTTCCGCATCAAGTGCTGCCATGCAGCCTGTACCAGCAGATGTAATAGCCTGGCGATAAATGTGATCCATCACGTCGCCTGCGGCAAAGACGCCAGGGATGCTGGTCTGGGTGGCATTACCATGAATACCCGACTGTACTTTGATGTAGCCGTTTTCCAGTTCCAGCTGCCCTTCGAAAATGGCAGTATTCGGGCTGTGACCGATAGCAACAAACAGACCGGCAACGTCGAGTGACTCGATGTTATCGCTGTTTTGCGTATCGCGCAGACGAACGCCAGTGACGCCCATCTGATCGCCGGTCACCTCTTCCAGCGTACGGTTGGTGTGTAGAATGATGTTGCCGTTCTCCACTTTATCCATCAGACGCTTAATAAGGATTTTTTCCGCGCGGAAACCGTCACGGCGGTGAATCAGATGCACTTCCGAAGCGATGTTAGACAGATACAGCGCCTCTTCAACCGCGGTATTGCCGCCGCCGATGACCGCAACTTTCTGGTTGCGATAGAAGAAACCGTCGCAGGTAGCACAAGCAGAAACTCCACGGCCTTTAAAGGCTTCTTCAGATGGCAGGCCGAGATAGCGTGCAGAAGCTCCGGTGGCAATAATCAGCGCGTCGCAAGTGTATTCGCCGCTATCGCCAGTCAGACGGAACGGACGATTCTGCAAATCAACTTTGTTGATGTGATCAAAGATGATTTCAGTTTCAAATTTGGTGGCATGTTCGTGCATGCGCTCCATTAATAACGGACCGGTCAGATCGTTTGGATCGCCAGGCCAGTTTTCCACTTCCGTGGTGGTGGTCAGTTGGCCGCCTTTTTCCATGCCGGTAATCAGCACAGGTTGCAGGTTGGCGCGCGCCGCGTAGACAGCAGCGGTGTATCCCGCCGGGCCTGAACCCAGGATAAGCAGTTTACTGTGTTTGGTCGTGCCCATGAGATCCCCATAGTTGTTGGCAGACAATGGGCAGGATTGTAGGGAATTTACAGACGTAAAAAAAGAGTATGACGATTTTGTTAACAATTTGTGCAATCGGCAGCATCGATAGGCAGGTCAAATTCTCCCGTCATTATCACCTCTGCTACTTAAATTTCCCGCTTTATAAGCCGATTAAATGATGAATAAACGCCCCTGTTAATGAATATCTGGCATGTTGTACTAAAAATCGATGTTTTGCTTTGACAATCCCCTGGTGTTTTGCGAAAACATTCGAGGAAGAAAAAAACAGTATTCTTATATGCGCATAACCATGCATGTAAATACCATGTTTACCGTGCTAGTGAAATCTACGTATGGCGTGGACAGACGCCATTCGTGATGTCGATAGCTGCCACAAGGCAACGGTCTTCTCACCGTAGACCCAGGCATTGCGCGCCGTGAATCTTCATGATTTCGGTCTATCGTGACGGGTAGCGACTCTGAACAGTGATGTTTCAGGGTCAGACAGGAGTAGGGAAGGAATACAGAGAGACAATAATAATGGTAGATAGCAAGAAGCGCCCTGGCAAAGATCTCGACCGTATCGATCGTAACATTCTTAATGAGTTGCAAAAGGATGGGCGTATTTCTAACGTCGAGCTTTCTAAACGTGTGGGACTTTCCCCAACGCCGTGCCTTGAGCGTGTGCGTCGGCTGGAAAGACAAGGGTTTATTCAGGGCTATACGGCGCTGCTGAACCCCCATTATCTGGATGCATCACTTCTGGTATTCGTTGAGATTACTCTGAATCGTGGCGCACCGGATGTGTTTGAACAATTCAATACCGCTGTACAAAAACTTGAAGAAATTCAGGAGTGTCATTTAGTATCCGGTGATTTCGACTACCTGTTGAAAACACGCGTGCCGGATATGTCAGCTTACCGTAAGTTGTTGGGGGAAACCCTGCTGCGTCTGCCTGGCGTCAATGACACACGGACATACGTTGTTATGGAAGAAGTCAAGCAGAGTAATCGTCTGGTTATTAAGACGCGCTAACACGGAACAGGTGCAAAATCGGCGTATTTTGATTACACTCCTGTTAATCCATACAGCAACAGTACTGGGGTAACCTGGTACTGTTGTCCGTTTTAGCATCGGGCAGGAAAAGCCTGTAACCTGGAGAGCCTTTCTTGAGCCAGGAATACACTGAAGACAAAGAAGTCACATTGACAAAGTTAAGTAGCGGCCGCCGCCTTCTGGAGGCGTTGCTGATCCTTATTGTCCTGTTTGCCGTCTGGTTGATGGCTGCCTTACTAAGCTTTAACCCTTCGGACCCCAGCTGGTCGCAAACGGCCTGGCATGAACCTATCCATAATTTAGGTGGGATGCCCGGTGCATGGCTGGCAGATACGCTGTTCTTTATTTTTGGCGTGATGGCTTACACCATTCCCGTCATTATTGTCGGCGGTTGTTGGTTTGCCTGGCGTCATCAGTCCAGCGACGAATACATTGATTATTTTGCCGTTTCGCTACGCATCATTGGCGTTTTGGCGCTCATCCTTACCTCCTGTGGTCTGGCGGCAATCAACGCTGACGATATCTGGTATTTTGCCTCCGGTGGCGTCATTGGCAGCTTACTGAGCACTACGCTACAACCACTGCTACACAGTAGCGGGGGAACTATTGCACTGCTCTGCGTTTGGGCAGCGGGCCTGACGCTGTTCACCGGTTGGTCATGGGTGACCATTGCTGAAAAACTCGGCGGCTGGATTTTAAATATTCTTACCTTCGCCAGTAATCGTACCCGTCGCGATGATACCTGGGTCGATGAAGATGAGTATGAAGACGACGAAGAATATGAAGAAGATGAAAGTCACGGCAAACAGCATGAATCACGCCGTGCCCGTATTCTTCGCGGCGCGCTAGCGCGTCGTAAACGGTTGGCGGAAAAATTCATTAATCCGATGGGGCGGCAAACAGACGCTGCGTTGTTCTCCGGTAAGCGGATGGATGATGACGAAGAGATTACCTACACTGCACGCGGTGTGGCTGCCGACCCTGACGACGTCCTCTTTTCGGGCAATCGTGCAACGCAGCCAGAATATGACGAGTACGATCCATTATTAAACGGTGCGCCAATTACCGAACCTGTTGCTGTAGCAGCTGCTGCTACCACGGCGACACAAAGCTGGGCTGCACCGGTTGAACCTGTGACTCAGACGCCGCCAGTTGCCTCTGTTGATGTTCCACCTACGCAACCTACAGTAGCCTGGCAGCCTGTACCGGGGCCGCAAACAGGAGAACCGGTTATTGCACCTGCACCGGAAGGTTACCCACAGCAGTCACAATATGCGCAGCCTGCAGTGCAATATAATGAGCCGCTGCAACAACCTGTACAGCCACAGCAGCCGTATTATGCGCCTGCAGCGGAACAGCCTGTGCAACAACCTTACTACGCTCCTGCGCCGGAACAGTCTGCGCAACAGCCGTATTACGCCCCTGCGCCAGAACAATCGGTGGCAGGTAACGCCTGGCAAGCCGAAGAGCAGCAATCCACTTTTGCTCCACAGTCTACATACCAGACTGAGCAAACTTATCAGCAGCCAGCCGCTCAGGAGCCGTTGTACCAACAGCCGCAACCCGTTGAACAGCAGCCTGTTGTGGAGCCTGAACCCGTTGTAGAAGAGACAAAACCCGCGCGTCCGCCGCTTTACTATTTTGAAGAAGTGGAAGAGAAGCGTGCCCGTGAACGTGAACAACTTGCGGCCTGGTATCAACCGATTCCTGAACCGGTTAAAGAACCAGAACCGATCAAATCTTCGCTGAAAGCACCTTCTGTTGCAGCAGTACCTCCAGTGGAAGCCGCTGCCGCTGTTTCCCCTCTGGCATCTGGCGTGAAAAAAGCGACACTGGCGACGGGGGCTGCCGCAACCGTTGCCGCGCCAGTCTTCAGTCTGGCAAATAGCGCTGGACCGCGTCCGCAGGTCAAAGAGGGGATTGGCCCGCAGTTGCCACGACCGAAACGCATCCGCGTGCCAACTCGTCGTGAACTGGCGTCTTACGGTATTAAGCTGCCCTCACAGCGTGCGGCAGAAGAAAAAGCCCGTGAAGCTCAGCGCAATCAGTACGATTCCGGCGATCAGTATAACGATGATGAAATCGATGCGATGCAGCAGGATGAACTGGCACGTCAGTTCGCCCAGACACAGCAGCAACGCTATGGCGAACAGTATCAACATGATGTGCCCGTGAACGCAGAAGATGCAGATGCTGCGGCAGAGGCTGAACTGGCTCGTCAGTTTGCTCAAACTCAACAACAACGTTATTCCGGCGAACAACCTGCTGGGGCGAATCCGTTCACTCTGGATGATTTTGAATTTTCGCCAATGAAAGCGTTGCTGGATGATGGTCCACACGAACCGCTGTTTACGCCAATTGTTGAACCTGTACAGCAGCCGCAACAACCGATTGCACCGCAGCAACAGTATCAGCAGCCGCAGCAACCAGTTGCACCGCAGCAGCAATATCAGCAGCCGCAACAGCCGGTTGCACCACAGCCGCAATATCAGCAGCCACAACAGCCAGTTGCGCCGCAGCCGCAGTATCAGCAGCCACAACAGCCAGTTGCGCCACAGCCGCAGGATACCCTGCTTCATCCGCTGTTGATGCGTAATGGCGACAGCCGTCCGTTGCATAAACCGACGACGCCGCTGCCTTCTCTGGATTTGTTGACGCCGCCGCCGAGCGAAGTGGAGCCGGTAGATACCTTTGCTCTTGAACAAATGGCGCGTCTGGTGGAAGCGCGTCTGGCTGATTTCCGTATTAAAGCCGATGTCGTCAATTATTCTCCGGGGCCGGTTATCACTCGCTTTGAATTGAACCTGGCACCGGGCGTAAAAGCGGCGCGTATTTCTAACTTGTCACGTGACCTTGCCCGTTCACTTTCGACGGTGGCGGTGCGTGTCGTTGAAGTTATTCCTGGCAAACCCTATGTAGGTCTGGAGTTACCGAATAAAAAACGACAAACCGTTTATCTGCGTGAAGTTTTGGATAACGCCAAATTCCGCGATAATCCGTCGCCATTAACCGTGGTGCTGGGTAAAGATATCGCCGGTGAGCCGGTGGTTGCCGATCTGGCGAAAATGCCGCACTTGTTGGTTGCGGGGACTACCGGTTCCGGTAAGTCTGTCGGTGTGAACGCGATGATCCTGAGCATGCTTTATAAAGCACAGCCAGAAGATGTTCGTTTCATCATGATCGACCCGAAAATGCTGGAGCTTTCGGTTTATGAAGGCATTCCACACCTGTTAACGGAAGTCGTTACTGATATGAAAGATGCCGCCAACGCGCTGCGCTGGTGTGTTAACGAGATGGAGCGTCGTTATAAACTGATGTCTGCGCTGGGTGTGCGTAATCTGGCGGGTTATAACGAAAAAATTGCTGAAGCCGATAGGATGATGCGTCCGATTCCAGACCCGTACTGGAAGCCGGGTGACAGTATGGATGCCCAGCATCCGGTGCTGAAAAAAGAACCGTACATTGTGGTGTTGGTGGACGAATTTGCCGACCTGATGATGACGGTAGGTAAAAAAGTGGAAGAGCTGATAGCACGTCTGGCGCAAAAAGCCCGTGCCGCGGGTATCCACCTCGTACTGGCAACGCAGCGTCCATCGGTTGATGTTATTACTGGTCTGATTAAAGCGAATATTCCGACCCGTATCGCCTTTACCGTATCCAGTAAGATTGACTCACGTACCATTCTTGATCAGGCTGGCGCGGAATCACTGCTGGGTATGGGGGATATGCTTTACTCTGGGCCGAACTCCACGTTGCCGGTACGTGTTCATGGTGCTTTTGTTCGCGATCAGGAAGTTCATGCCGTGGTGCAGGACTGGAAAGCGCGTGGCCGCCCACAGTATGTTGATGGCATCACCTCCGACAGTGAAAGCGAAGGTGGCGCGGGCGGTTTCGATGGCGCTGAAGAACTGGATCCGTTGTTCGATCAGGCGGTACAGTTTGTCACTGAAAAACGCAAAGCATCAATTTCTGGCGTACAGCGTCAGTTCCGCATTGGTTATAACCGTGCAGCGCGTATTATCGAACAGATGGAAGCGCAGGGGATTGTCAGCGAACAGGGGCACAACGGTAATCGTGAAGTGCTGGCCCCACCGCCGTTTGACTAATTAATGCATCGTATGCCGGAAAAGGCGCGGTAGCGTCGCATCCGGCACTCTATCAACTGAAAATTCAGTATTTTCTTCTTTCCTCAAGCTGATTATTAGCCTGGAATAGAGAGTAGAGGGAGCTCCCGGTCGGGAGTGACGTAATTTGAGGAATAATGATGAAAAAAATTGCTATCACCTGTGCATTACTCTCAAGCTTAGTAGCAAGCAGCGTTTGGGCTGATGCCGCAAGCGATCTGAAAAGCCGCCTGGATAAAGTCAGCAGCTTCCACGCCAGCTTCACACAAAAAGTGACTGACGGTAGCGGCGCGGCGGTGCAGGAAGGTCAGGGCGATCTGTGGGTCAAACGTCCAAACTTATTCAACTGGCATATGACTCAACCTGACGAAAGCATTCTGGTTTCTGACGGTAAAACACTGTGGTTCTATAACCCGTTCGTTGAGCAAGCTACGGCAACCTGGCTGAAAGATGCCACCGGTAATACGCCGTTTATGCTGATTGCCCGCAACCAGTCCAGCGACTGGCAGCAGTACAATATCAAACAGAATGGCGATGACTTTGTCCTGACGCCGAAAGCCAGCAATGGCAATCTGAAGCAGTTCACCATTAACGTGGGACGTGATGGCACAATCCATCAGTTTAGCGCGGTGGAGCAGGACGATCAGCGCAGCAGTTATCAGCTGAAATCCCAGCAAAATGGGGCTGTGGATGCAGCGAAATTTACCTTCACCCCGCCGCAAGGCGTCACGGTAGATGATCAACGTAAGTAGAGGCACCTGAGTGAGCAATCTGTCGCTCGATTTTTCGGATAATACTTTTCAACCTCTGGCCGCGCGTATGCGGCCAGAAAATTTAGCACAGTATATCGGCCAGCAACATTTGCTGGCTGCGGGGAAGCCGTTGCCGCGCGCTATCGAAGCCGGGCATTTGCATTCTATGATCCTCTGGGGGCCACCGGGTACCGGCAAAACAACCCTCGCTGAAGTGATTGCCCGCTATGCGAACGCTGATGTGGAACGTATTTCTGCTGTCACCTCTGGCGTGAAAGAGATTCGCGAGGCGATTGAGCGCGCTCGGCAAAACCGCAATGCAGGTCGCCGCACTATTCTTTTTGTTGACGAAGTTCACCGTTTCAACAAAAGCCAGCAGGATGCGTTTCTGCCACATATTGAAGACGGCACCATCACTTTTATTGGTGCAACCACTGAAAACCCGTCATTTGAGCTTAATTCGGCACTGCTTTCCCGTGCCCGTGTCTATCTGCTGAAATCCCTCAGTACAAAGGATATTGAGCAAGTACTGACTCAGGCGATGGAAGACAAAACTCGTGGCTATGGTGGTCAGGATATAGTTCTGCCAGATGAAACACGACGCGCCATTGCTGAACTGGTGAATGGCGACGCGCGCCGGGCGTTAAATACGCTGGAAATGATGGCGGATATGGCCGAAGTCGATGATAGCGGTAAGCGGGTCCTGAAGCCTGAATTACTGACCGAAATCGCCGGTGAACGTAGCGCCCGCTTTGATAACAAAGGCGATCGCTTTTACGATCTCATTTCCGCACTGCATAAGTCGGTACGTGGTAGCGCACCCGATGCGGCGCTGTACTGGTATGCGCGAATTATTACTGCCGGAGGCGATCCGTTATATGTCGCGCGTCGCTGTCTGGCGATTGCGTCTGAAGATGTGGGTAATGCTGATCCACGAGCGATGCAGGTGGCAATTGCGGCCTGGGATTGCTTTACTCGCGTTGGCCCGGCGGAAGGTGAACGCGCCATTGCTCAGGCGATTGTTTACCTCGCCTGCGCGCCAAAAAGCAACGCTGTCTACACCGCGTTTAAAGCCGCGCTGGCCGATGCTCGCGAACGTCCCGATTATGACGTGCCGGTTCATTTGCGTAATGCGCCGACGAAATTAATGAAGGAAATGGGCTACGGGCAGGAATATCGTTACGCTCATGATGAAGCAAACGCTTATGCTGCCGGTGAGGTTTATTTCCCGCCGGAAATAGCACAAACACGCTATTATTTCCCGACAAACAGGGGCCTTGAAGGCAAGATTGGCGAAAAGCTCGCCTGGCTGGCTGAACAGGATCAAAATAGCCCCATAAAACGCTACCGTTAATGTTATCGTTGCGGTAATGTTGTTACTGTATCCCTGTGGTCGCAGGCTGTGGCCACATCTCCCATTTAATTCGATAAGCACAGGATAAGCATGCTCGATCCCAATCTGCTGCGTAATGAGCCAGACGCAGTCGCTGAAAAACTGGCACGCCGGGGCTTTAAGCTGGATGTAGATAAGCTGGGCGCTCTTGAAGAGCGTCGTAAAGTATTGCAGGTCAAAACGGAAAACCTGCAAGCGGAGCGTAACTCCCGATCGAAATCCATTGGCCAGGCGAAAGCGCGCGGGGAAGATATCGAGCCTTTACGTCTGGAAGTGAACAAACTGGGCGAAGAGCTGGATGCAGCAAAAGCCGAGCTGGATGCTTTACAGGCTGAAATTCGCGATATCGCGCTAACCATCCCTAACCTGCCTGCAGATGAAGTGCCGGTAGGTAAAGACGAAAATGACAACGTTGAAGTCAGCCGCTGGGGCACCCCGCGTGAGTTTGACTTTGAAGTTCGTGACCATGTGACGCTGGGTGAAATGCACTCTGGCCTCGACTTTGCAGCCGCAGTTAAGTTGACCGGTTCCCGCTTTGTGGTAATGAAAGGGCAGATTGCTCGCATGCACCGCGCACTGTCGCAGTTTATGCTGGATCTGCATACCGAACAGCATGGCTACAGTGAGAACTATGTTCCGTACCTGGTTAACCAGGACACGCTGTACGGTACGGGTCAGCTGCCGAAATTTGCTGGCGATCTGTTCCATACTCGTCCGCTGGAAGAAGAAGCAGACACCAGTAACTATGCGCTGATCCCAACGGCAGAAGTTCCGCTGACCAACCTGGTGCGCGGTGAAATCATCGATGAAGATGATCTGCCAATTAAGATGACCGCCCACACCCCATGCTTCCGTTCTGAAGCCGGTTCATATGGTCGTGACACCCGTGGTCTGATCCGTATGCACCAGTTCGACAAAGTTGAAATGGTGCAGATCGTGCGCCCGGAAGACTCAATGGCGGCGCTGGAAGAGATGACTGGTCATGCAGAAAAAGTCCTGCAGTTGCTGGGCCTGCCGTACCGTAAAATCATCCTTTGCACTGGCGACATGGGCTTTGGCGCTTGCAAAACTTACGACCTGGAAGTATGGATCCCGGCACAGAACACCTACCGTGAGATCTCTTCCTGCTCCAACGTTTGGGATTTCCAGGCACGTCGTATGCAGGCACGTTGCCGCAGCAAGTCGGACAAGAAAACCCGTCTGGTTCATACCCTGAACGGTTCTGGTCTGGCTGTTGGTCGTACGCTGGTTGCAGTAATGGAAAACTATCAGCAGGCTGATGGTCGTATTGAAGTACCAGAAGTTCTGCGTCCGTATATGAACGGACTGGAATATATTGGCTAATACCCAATTTTTCTGAATCTAAAAAGCGCCTGCGGGCGCTTTTTTTGTCTCCCTTTGATACCGAACAATAATTACGCCTCACTTACACGTAATACTACTTTCGAGTGAAAATCTACCTATCTCTTTGATTTTCAAATTATTCGATATATATAAGCCTATATAGCGACCTGCTATAGAAATAATTACACAATACGGTTTGTTACTGGAATCAATCGTGAGCAAGCTTGAGTGAGCCATTATGAAAACGAAAATCCCTGATGCGGTATTGGCTGCTGAGGTGAGTCGCCGTGGTTTGGTAAAAACGACAGCGATCGGCGGCCTGGCAATGGCCAGCAGCGCATTAACATTACCTTTTAGTCGGATTGCGCACGCTGTTGATAGTGCCCTTCCGGCAAAGTCAGACGAAAAGGTAATCTGGAGCGCCTGTACAGTTAACTGTGGTAGCCGCTGCCCGCTACGTATGCACGTTGTGGACGGTGAAATTAAATATGTTGAAACGGATAATACCGGCGATGACAACTATGACGGCCTGCACCAGGTGCGCGCCTGTCTGCGTGGGCGTTCCATGCGTCGCCGTGTCTACAATCCGGACCGCCTGAAATATCCGATGAAACGAGTCGGGGCGCGCGGTGAAGGCAAATTCGAGCGCATTAGCTGGGAAGAAGCCTACGACATCATCGCGACCAATATGCAGCGCCTGATCAAAGAGTACGGCAACGAGTCTATCTATCTGAACTATGGTACCGGTACGCTGGGCGGCACCATGACCCGCTCCTGGCCGCCGGGAAATACCCTGGTCGCTCGCCTGATGAACTGCTGCGGCGGTTATCTGAACCATTACGGTGACTACTCTTCCGCGCAAATTGCGGAAGGTTTGAACTATACCTACGGCGGCTGGGCAGATGGTAACAGCCCGTCGGATATCGAAAACAGTAAACTGGTAGTGCTGTTTGGTAATAACCCTGGCGAAACGCGAATGAGTGGCGGTGGGGTGACTTACTATCTTGAACAGGCGCGTCAGAAATCTAATGCTCGCATGATCATCATCGATCCGCGCTATACCGACACCGGAGCCGGGCGCGAAGATGAGTGGATCCCCATTCGTCCGGGAACAGATGCCGCACTGGTTAACGGTCTGGCGTATGTCATGATCACCGAAAACCTGGTGGATCAGGCATTCCTCGATAAATATTGCGTTGGCTACGACGAGAAAACACTGCCAGCCAGTGCGCCGAAAAATGGTCACTATAAAGCTTATATTCTGGGTGACGGGCCAGATGGCGTGGCTAAAACGCCGGAATGGGCCTCGCAAATCACTGGTGTTCCGGCAGACAAAATCATCAAATTGGCCCGTGAAATCGGTAGTACCAAACCGGCGTTTATCAGCCAGGGATGGGGCCCGCAGCGTCACGCTAACGGTGAAATCGCAACCCGTGCTATCTCGATGCTGGCGATTCTGACCGGTAACGTTGGTATTAACGGAGGCAACAGTGGCGCGCGTGAAGGTTCATACAGCTTACCGTTTGTCCGTATGCCGACCCTCGAAAACCCGATCCAGACCAGCATTTCGATGTTTATGTGGACCGATGCCATTGAACGTGGCCCGGAAATGACAGCGCTGCGTGATGGTGTGCGCGGGAAAGATAAGCTGGATGTGCCGATCAAAATGATCTGGAACTATGCCGGTAACTGCCTGATTAATCAGCATTCTGAAATCAACCGTACCCATGAAATCCTTCAGGATGATAAGAAGTGCGAGCTGATTGTGGTTATCGACTGCCACATGACCTCATCGGCGAAATACGCTGACATCCTGCTGCCTGACTGCACCGCTTCAGAACAGATGGACTTTGCACTGGATGCATCCTGCGGGAATATGTCTTACGTGATTTTCAACGATCAGGTGATTAAACCGCGCTTTGAATGTAAGACCATCTATGAAATGACCAGCGAACTGGCAAAACGTCTTGGCGTTGAGCAACAGTTTACTGAGGGCCGTACCCAGGAAGAGTGGATGCGGCATCTGTATGCCCAGTCGCGGGAAGCGATTCCTGAACTGCCAACGTTTGAAGAGTTCCGTAAGCAGGGGATCTTTAAAAAGCGCGACCCACAAGGGCATCACGTTGCTTATAAAGCTTTCCGTGAAGATCCGCAGGCAAATCCACTGACCACGCCATCGGGGAA